>Ga0256845_1000441_pt1 | contig 39464 bp, 30 predicted proteins | sample RiftiametaG_FD_189101 | JGI IMG/M metagenome (GOLD analysis project Ga0256845, IMG submission 189101) | Tube worm associated microbial communities from hydrothermal vent at the East Pacific Rise, Pacific Ocean - Riftia | ecosystem: Host-associated > Annelida > Integument > Unclassified ...
GTTGTACCATATAACCTTTTCCGCATATTCTCCCTCCCTCAAATAATGCGAAATAAGGTGCATCCCTGCGTTTCGCCCGATATACGGCGATTCCATTATATGACCGTTTCAAATTAAAAACCAACACATGTCAGTAAAACTTAAAACCGCCTGTTTCTACTATCTATCAGCGCATACTAATAATTTCCTGATATGCGCGTAATGCACGATCCCGTAATGAAACTAGAAAATTCAGCGACATTTCCGCTTCCTGTGCAGCAATAATAACATCATGAATTTGAACATTACGCGGATTTACTGCTAATTCCTGTTTCATATGATCAGAATAATTAATGCTCTCATTGGTATCGTTTATTTTATGTGAAAGCAATGAAGCAAAATTATCAACAATTGTCCCTTTCCCTTCTTTCTTAACCGCAAATCCGAAATGACGCGGATTCGTTGCTGCAAGGGTAATGTTTTCTCCCTGAACATTTTTATTAGGCATAAGTTTCATCTACTAATTCCTCCCTACCGTCTACCGATTTCAAGTGCCTTATTGAACATTGATTTCGCATGATTAATCATCTGCACATTCGCTTCATAGGCGCGTGACGCATCAATGAGGTCAACCATCTCAGTAGTAACATTGACATTCGGATATGCAACATATCCTTTTTTTGGTCCGCTTTTATACGCATCAGGATGCGAGGGATCATAAACAAGACGAAGTGCTGACATATCCTGTTTGATTGCACTTACACGAACCCCATTGCCGATTGTCGGCTGAAACTTTTTCGGAAGAAACGGCATTTGATAATCAATTTTATCATCAACCTGTCGTAATACGACACGGCTTCTTCGGAACGGTTGACCACTCGGGGTTCTGGTCGTTGTCGCATTAGCAACATTATTTGATATAACATCCATACGTAATCGCTGGGCTGTTAATCCTGATGCCGCTGTATTAATACTATGAAACATTCCGTTCATTACTTATCTCCTTCATTTACCGCATTACGATTTGCATCATTTTGAAATTATGTGAAATCATATCAGCCATAGCGCGATACTGGAGTACGTTTTTTGTTGCATCCGCCATTTCACGCTCAACATCAACATTATTGCCATCCTGTCGCTGGCTAGTCGTCCAATCATAATGCAGACGCGGCGCAACACTCGTAATATCAACCGGACGATTAAATGCAATATGTTTCGTATCAGTCAATGCCGCCGGCATTTCATGCTGTTTATTTTTCTCAAGTGCATCACGCATCGCACTCTCAAATGAGACTTCTGTTCGTTTAAAATTCGGCACATCAACATTCGCAATATTATCGGCAATCACCTGATGCCGAATCAAAGACACATCAAGCCCGCGGCGTAACAAATACTGCGTTGTCCTGCTGTTTTGACCGTTCCGCTGTCCGTTTAATACTTCACCCATGTGCATCATACTTAAAAACCTCTACGATTTAAATTCGGGTATAATTCAGGTCTACCCTGCTTTATCTATCGGCACTTTATTAAAATGCTCAAGTACCGATTATCTTACAACATATACCGCGATAAATCGCGATCCTCGGCAATATCTTTTAAACGCTCCCGCACATACGGAGCATCAATCGTAACTGTTGCTTCTTTCATTTCAGGTGCATTGAAACTGATATCTTCAAGTAAGCGTTCCATAATAGTATGCAAACGCCGTGCACCAATATTTTCGGTATTACTATTAACATCAAAAGCAATTCGTGAAATTTCTTTGATGCCGTCTTTTTTAAATTCCAATACAACCCCTTCAGTATTCAATAACGCACAATACTGTTTGACTAATGCATTTTTTGGTTGTGTTAATATTTTTGTAAAGTCATCCTGTGAAAGACTCTGAAGTTCAACCCGTATCGGAAAACGTCCCTGTAATTCAGGAATAAGATCAGACGGTTTCGATACATGAAATGCGCCGGCAGCAATAAATAAAATATGATCCGTCCGTACCGGGCCATATTTTGTGTGTATCACCGAACCTTCTACAATGGGAAGAATATCCCGTTGAACCCCTTCCCGTGAAACATCCGGGCCCTGAGAACTGCTTGCCCGTCCGACTATTTTATCTATTTCGTCAAGAAAGATAATCCCCATTTCTTCAACCCGTTTAACTGCTTTTTGAACAACCTTATCCATATCAATGAGTTTTTCGGCTTCTTCCTGCTCTAACAGTTTTCGCGCATCACTAATTTTCATTTTTTTTCGTTTTGGGCGCTTGGGCATGATAGAACCCATCATGTTCTGCAGATTAATATCCATCCCTTCAAGCCCGGCATTAGAAAATATTTCAACCATTGGCTGCTGCGATTCTTGTGTGGTAATTTCAATTTCAACATCTTCAAGTTTACCGGCTTTAAGTTGTGCACGGAACTTTTCACGTGTTTCCTCTAAATCATCCTTTTCCTGATTATCCTCAGATGCTGCACTATTTTGTTTCTCTGACGTAAAGCCAAGTTCGATCACCTTGCCCAATGTTGACGACATTGAACCGTTTGGCGTATCATTTTCCATAGATGAAACTGAACGGGGTTTGAATTTTTTCGGTACTAAAATACGTATAATACGTTCTTCAACCGCATCAATCACACGCGATCGTATTAATTCTGTACTTTCAGTCCGTACTAAATTGACAGCATTATTGACTAAATCCCGTACCATACTTTCGACATCTCTTCCAACATATCCGACTTCCGTATATTTCGTAACTTCAACTTTCGTAAATGGTGCTCCGGCAAGATTCGAAAGACGGCGAGCAATTTCCGTTTTACCAACACCCGTCGGACCGATCATAATAATATTTTTCGGCGCTACTTCTTCACGCAATCCTTCATCATCAAGAAGACGGCGACGTGCCCGATTACGTAATGCAATGGCAACCATACGTTTTGCATCTTTTTGTCCGATGATATATTTATCAAGCTCCCGAACAATTTCTTTCGGCGTTAATGTTTTAAACTTTTTCTTTTTCATACTTCCTCTATTGTAATATTATCATTAGTATAAATACAAATTTCCGATGCTATCGTTAATGCCGTCGTAACAATTTCTTTTGCGGAAAGCTTTGGTGCTTTTAATAATAACGCCCGTGCTGCCGCTGCCGCATAATTACCGCCGCTGCCGACACCGATAACGTTATCATCCGGCTGCATAACATCGCCTTTTCCGGAAATAATAAACATACTCTCACGATCAGCAACAATCATCAATGCTTCCAGATGACGCAATGCTTTATCAAGACGCCAATCCTTCGCTAATTCAATCGCTGCTCGAGGAACGTTCCCACTGTATTGCTGCACTTTTTCTTCAAAGCGTTCAAACATAGTAATTGCATCTGCAGTCCCGCCGGCAAAACCGGTTATAATTGAATCATTATAGAGGCGACGTATTTTTTGTGCTTTTCCTTTTAATACCGTATCACCCATTGATACTTGACCGTCTCCGCCAAGAACTGTCTTTCCGTTTTTTTGTACAGCTAATATTGTTGTTCCGTGCCATTCATGCATGCGGATGCGCCTCCTGATAAACATGCTTTAATCGGTCAGTTGTAACATGCGTATACATCTGTGTTGTTGACAAACTGCTATGACCGAGAAGAGCCTGAATTGATCGTAAATCACAGCCACGATTCAGCATATGCGTTGCAAATGAATGCCGCATAGTATGCGGACTTGCTTTTCGTGTATATGAAAGTTTATTGATATATTTATAAAATATCATCCGTAAACCACGTGCCGTTAACCGATGAAATTTATGATTGAGGAACAATGCATTTTCATCAGTTATATGTGCCGTATAAAGCGCTTCTTCACGATAGGTAATATACTCAGCCAGCGCATTTCGACATGGTTCACCAAGCAGCACCATCCGTTCTTTGCCGCCTTTTCCGAATACGCGTAAACTGTTCGTATCCCAATTTACATCATGAATATCACTGCCGACCAATTCACTGATACGTGCACCGGTACTATAAAAGGTTTCAAGTATTGCTCTGTCCCGTTTATTAAAAATGGAATTATCGGGAATTAAATCAAGTAATTCCGTTATTGTTTTTTCAGGTAAAAATCCGGGAAGATGATTGTTCTGCTTCGGTGATTTAACGCGACGCACCGGATTAGTATTCACGTATCCCTCTCGATTAAGAAAATAATATAATGATTTTAATGATGCTACTTTTCGTGCAATAGTTGCCTTTGCATTTTTTTTGTCATACAAATATCCAAGATAGGTCCGTATATCCTCATACGTCAGTGTTGCATACCCGCCAATAATTTCCCGTGCGCAATACTCATTAAACTCACGAATATCTTTTTTATATGCTGTTATCGTATTGGTTGAATAACCGCGTTCATCAGATAGATATTTGAAAAAAGAATTATTATACTCTTCTATACGGTGCATCATTCGTCCTCAATTTCTGCTGAATAATCGCATTTCAGACATTTTTCCATTTCGATTTTGTTTTCAATTACTTTTGCCATGGAACTATTACAGCGAGGACAATGCCGATCTTTAATAATTTCATTCCATGTAACAAAATCACATTCAGGATAATTTGTACACCCGTAAAACACTCTTCCTTTTTTTGTTTTTTTTGCGATAATCTGTCCATTTTCACATTTCGGGCATTCTCCCAACGGAAGCGGTTTCGTATTCCGGCATTCCGGAAAACCGGAACACCCAAGAAAATAACCATATCGCCCCATTCGTTTTAACATTTTTTTACCGCATTTTTCGCACACATAATCAGTTTCTTCAGTACTGACATAATCCACTTTCTCAAGATATTTTTGTGCTTTCTCAACAGACACAATAAATGGTTTATAAAAATCGCGCACCATACTGACCCAATCCTGATTTTCAGCTGCAATCTCATCTAACTGAGCTTCCATTTTTACGGTAAAATCAACACTGACAAGATTCGGAAAGTTTTCAACAAGTAATTTTTTTACAATGCCGCCAAGCTCTGTTGGTATTAATGTTTTCTTTTTTCGCTGCACATAATATCTGCTGACCAATGTTGTTAACGTTGGCGCATATGTTGATGGACGTCCGATACCGGATTCTTCCAGCATTTTCACGAGCGACGCATCAGTAAAACGCGGCGGCGGTTGTGTAAAATGCTGTTCTTTTTCTAACGAGCATAAATCACAGGTATCATTAATATCCATACGCGGAAGTTTTATTTTTGTTTTCTTCTCTGATTTTTTCTTTACATCTGCATCAAATACTTTTGTAAAACCGGCAAATTGCGGCACTGACCCTGATACACTAAATATCATATCATGTGCCGTTATCTCTACACTCGTTTGTTTATATTTTGCTTCAGCCATTTGCGAGGCAACAAAACGCTCCCAAATCAGCTTATAGAGTTTATACTGATTTTTATCGAGTGAGTCCCGAATTTTATCAGGAGTACGTAAAACAGACGTTGGTCTGATTGCTTCATGTGCATCCTGTGCGGATTTTTTCATTTTAAAAGTACGAGGCTTTTCCGGTAAATAAACATCGCCGTATTCTTCTTTAATATAATTACGTAATTCCTGTAATGCAGAATCATTAACCCGTGTTGAATCCGTTCGCATATACGTGATAAGCCCCACCGGTCCTTCACCGGGAACCTCAACCCCTTCATATAAACGCTGAGCAATATACATTGTCTTTCGTGCAGGAAATCCAAGCATATTCATACCATCCTGCTGAAGTTTACTCGTAATATAGGGTGATAAGGGCGAACGTTTACGTTCTTTCTCAACGACATTCGTTACCGTATATGTCGCCCCATTAAGCGTATTAATAATATCAAGAACCGCAGCTTCATTCGGCAAATCGCGCTTCTCATCAACTTTCTCACCATGAATTTTTGACAATTTTGCACGAAACTCATGATCATGCACTTTCAACTGTGCCTCAAGAGACCAGTATTCAATCGGAACAAATGCATTTATCGCTTCTTCACGCTCGCATATAATACGCAGTGCAACGGACTGAACACGACCGGCAGAAAGCCCGCTCTTAACTTTCTTCCATAACAACGGGCTCAAATTATAGCCGACCAAACGATCTAAAATACGGCGTGCCTGTTGTGCGTCAACTCGCGCTTTATCAATCTCACTGGGATGTTTGAGTGCATCCTGTACTGCGGTTTTTGTAATTTCATTAAATGTAATACGTTGTATATTAGCATTGCTTTCTTTTAATGCATTTGCAAGATGCCAGCTAATTGCTTCTCCCTCACGGTCAGGGTCAGTTGCAAGATATACCGACTCTGCTTTTCGAGCATTCTTTTGAAGATCTTTAAGAATTTTTGTCCGTCCGTAAATAATTTTATATTCGGGTTTAAAATCATTATCGACATCAACCGCCAAACGAGATTTCGGCAAATCAATTAAATGACCTTTTGATGACTCAACAGTATAGTTTTTCCCCAAATACCGATTAATCGTTTTTGCCTTTGCCGGTGATTCAACAATTACTAATGCTTTTTTCTTTTTCGTTGATGCTGTTTTTCGTGTCGCCATACAATATCCTTACCTATTGCACCATGTCCAATGCAGTGGCATGCACTGTATCTCTCGGCAATGCAACCATTGCCGCATCTTCCTCAGGCAGTTGTGCAATTAGTTTTTCTAGCTCTGAAATAGTTACACCGCCGATTGGATACAATTGAACTTCCTGAAGAAGTGCTTCAAGCTGCCGGTGTGTTAAACGATTATAATGATATAATTGCATAAGCAAACCATGTGCTTCCCGGGTGAGCTTTAATGATTCTGAGCGCGCCAACACCCGTACCGGTTTTGGTGTCGAACGCTGAATAGTGAATTTATTTTCAGAAATATTATATTTCTCATCAAGTATTGAATAGAGCCATGCAATCGCTTCATCAATTTCATCAATCGTATACCCGCGTGCCAATAGATGCTCAACAATATCCTGTCGTCCCGTATCATGCGATGTATCCGTTGCAAGTATCATTTTTGTTAAATCTTTTACTAAAACACTCATGCGCTCAGTGCTCATTGCCTGCTCCTTTCGTTATCGTTACTGCTGCAGCATCACCCCGCCGACGAAACTGCTTTCCGGGAATTTGTTCCGCCAAACCCTTGATCTCCAGCATCATTAATATACTCTCAACACGTCCTGCCTGCATCCCGCTTGCGCGGATAATATCATCAATTGAGTGCGGTGTATCCGCTAATACCGCCAATACGTCGCGCTCGCTTGCTTCAAGCTGCTCGTTCTTAACCGCCTCCGGCGTCGGCGGTTCAAACAATACCGCAGTATCTTCTTTCGTCTTTTTTCGGCGCACTCTTTTCTTTACCACTGCCGGCTCGGTAATTGACAGGCTTGAAAGAATATCGTCAGCAGTCTGAATACAATGTGCCCCTTCACTAATTAAGGCATTTGTCCCATGACTCAGTTTACTGAATATTGAGCCCGGAACGGCAAATACCTCACGCCCTTGATCTGCCGCATAATGCGCTGTAATTAACGATCCCGAACGTTCACTTGCTTCAATAACAACGGTACCTAATGCAAGTCCGCTGATAATCCTATTGCGCCGCGGAAAATTAAATCGCTTCGGTTTCGTGCCAAGACTAAACTCCGAGACCACCGCACCATGCAAGGCAATCTCTTTCATGAGTCCGTAATTCTCAGGCGGATAAACTACATCAAGCCCGCTTCCAAGAACAGCAATTGTCCTCCCATCGGATTCCAGAGCCCCACGGTGCGCTAACGTATCAATCCCGACTGCCATGCCACTTACAATGGTCATACCCGATGCCGCCAACCCACGAGTTAATACATGACAAACCTGATGCCCGTACGGCGTTGCAACCCGTGAGCCGACCATTGCAACTGCTTGAGAATCTTTCGGTGAAAGTGAACCAAGCACATACAGGAGTATCGGCGGATCATAAATATCCAACAACCGCTGCGGATATGCCGTGTCATATACCGGCAATAATGATACTTCAAGGTCTTTTAAAGCATCCAGTTCCTGCTCAGCCATTGCAATTCGCTTTTCTGATTCAAGAAGTACGCCATCAATACTGCGTGCCCGTACTCCGGCAGCCTGCCAGCGGGCACGTGAATAACGAATAACCGTCTCCGGATCACCCTCCCGCTCCAGCAGTTCGTATTTTATTTTCAAAGAGAGCATATCAAGGTTGTTCAGTGCGATAAGAAATTTCATCTTCGCCCGATTATTCATTATTCGGCGTACATCCTCTGTTCAACCTTTTCTTTATTTTCCATTGCCTGTTCATGCCACCGTTCCATCTGATCACTGGTATAACCGGCAATGGCAAACATTTTCTGCCATTTCGAATTACGATACGCTTTTTCCGTCAGTGCAACTATCGTATTATATAATTCATATGATTTCGCTAAATCACCTTGCGCACGATCAGCACGTCCATAATAACAAGCCGCTAAACCAAATAGTGCTTTTATATTCGCCGTTTCAGTATTTACCACTTTTGCGAAATATTGAATTCCTTTGTCCCATTCTTCTCTTTTTCTGGCAATAATACCAAGATCATACCATGCTCTGATAAATTTTTTATTCAACTTAATCGCCGTTAGATAATAATGCTCTGCCGCATCCAACAGCTCTTCTTCATGAGCACTATCAACAGCTACCACTGAAAGCCGTCCATAGCAAAACCCGATATTATAGTAATCATCAGCTTTACTCGGCTCAATCGCTAACGCGCGTTTATAATTAGTAATCGCATAATACCACTGTCCCTCTTCTATTCCATATAATGCCAGTCGGCGATATATATCAGCCTTTTTCTCGCCTGCTTGAATTTTATACTCTATTATTTTATCATATTCCGCTAATGCCTGATGCAATCGATCCGCTGACGGACGCGCACCATATTGCGGAACAAAAATATTCCGCTTTGGCCGTGTAAGCTCTGTTGCATTTTCCCATAACCGGTCAAGTTCGGTTTTTTTATTGCAACCGCTTGTTATGACCATTATCAGCAATAGGCTAAGTAACAGAACTTTTCTCATTATTAATACTTACTTTTTTGGGAAGAAAAGGGGGTGTTTGACAGCAACCTAGTACATACGGTTACCGTAATAATAAACCGGCTTTTTGCAGTGTCTATATGTATACTGCATTAACTAACCGAGAGGGCCCCTCCCTACCCGATTTCATTTTTTTTACTATAAAGAAAACGTGTAACCTTTATAGCATATGCAAGTATACATATTATTATGATTATGTCAACCTTTTTATCGGGCTTGACTGCAATTGTACAAATTACTTAATGTAGAGTACCATATGATTTGTACAATTTTGCTTATAACAGGGGAATGTACACTTGTAATAAATATATTATTACTGCTGCTCTTTAATTTTATATTTATGCTGTTCAATTTCATCAATACCCCGGCAATATATAATAAAATCACGATATTCAGCCGGATTTATTCTATACGGATGTATTGAAATCATGGTTTTAATGGAAAGAGTATTGTTTTCAAGTTTAGTGTTAATTGAATACGTCCCGGAAGGATGCTTAACAGTCATATTAGACACTTTTTCCGAAAAATGTAATGAGTCAGGCAAGGTAACAGAATAGGTTGTTTTCATATTATACCCATATGCGATAATTAATGGATAGCTGCGTTTCTCGCTACTGATATACGCATTCACCATACCCACCGGATCAGCAATTATTTCAGCAGTGTATCCTTCATTTGCTTTTTGTATGTAGGTGTTTTTTCGCCCGCTATAGGTGATGGTAAATACAGAACGTGCATCATTTAATGCAGAGATATTATAATCTTCTATTACAATTCCGGGGAACACTGAATTCGCAACTTGTTGAATACCATTCCGCAAAGCTGTTTCCGAGGTAAAATAATCACGGATAATGCCAAAGTTACCACTGAATTGAAGCACCGCGTTAATATCAGCAGAACGATCAGGTTTCACCGAAATCGTGTATGCACCGGAAACATAATCAATTGATGAATACAATTGTTCCGTCGTTGTTATAAATGCTCCGCCGGGCTTACAAATCAATGCCTGAGCCTTTTGCCGCTTCCATTCAAGTTGTCCGTATGATAAATACTGATGTGAAAAATCAAGCCACAATGGATGCGCATTTTCACGCGGGATATACAGTATAATACCATCATAATTATTTAATGACGGATATTGCATAAGCGGTATATCATGATTGTTATTATACCGTACTAACGCATAGTAACTTTTAATACCATACATATTTAATATTGCGTGCATTAAGATCGCAATATCTTCATCAGACCCCGTCGCCTGCTTAAAGGTATCCTGTGCTGCCCGATAATTCATAAACCCCGTACCTTCATGATTTATCTTTTTTTGAATCGCATAATAATAATGTCGGATAATTGATGACGAATCCCGAATATCTGCATTACTCAACATCGCCATAATTTCATCACGTACTGCAGTATCACAATGTTCCATACCGGAAACTTTATGACGATAATAATCTGCTATGACCGAAATATTCGTTATCGTCGTTGCATAGGTATACGGGGTTACTTCTTCAAACGTCGGCATACTTGACTCAGGAATGATACAGTTGTGTTTATTAAATTCAATCTGATACGAGCAGGTATTGCCAAAGCGCTTTTTTTTCACCATTGCTTTTTTCCCGACATTGTGAATATACACTGAAAGCTGATTAGTAAGTTGAATCGGAAAGAGTATCTGCATGACACTATGATAATACGCATCATCAGTATTCGCCCCGTGGAAAGCGGCGGAATAGAATGCCTCTGCTGTTCCCATCTGTCGCCATGACCCGGTTACCTCATATGCATAATCAATAGTTGCTCCCGGAATTACGTGCGGCATGGTAATATGATAATATCCATCATCAGCGGTTTGTATTTCAGAAGCAATATAACGCTCACCATCCGGGGTTACCGTATATGCCCAGAGAAGCTGAGAATCCCCAAAACGCGGGACTGTAATCTCTCCCCACTGCTCACGACCTTTTTGATTAAAAATTTTAACCTTTTGATTAATAAAAGAATGATAGGTCCCGTTCGGATGAAGGATTATTATTGAACTATCTAATAACAAACATCCTGATGCAGCGGGATAGTGATGGGCAGACACTGAATCAGATTTATTTCTACGCGGGGTATAATGGGCATAATACTGTTCCCATGCATTAAATGTATGATTTTTTATATAATAATTCATGTGTTGAAGAGCAGATAAAGACGGATTTTTCTGTACAGCTGCCTGATAAAAGGTTTCAGCAGTATCATACTGCCCGCTTTCAAATGAACTGTTTGCCGCCATCATATAATATAAGGAACTCTTTCCAATAAATCCCTCCATAGAACTCAGCAGTGCAGCAGATTTTTCATACTGATGATATCGAATATACAGAGCCAGCAGCCGTGTACATGCCGATACGTCATGCGGAAAATAATGCAAATAATTAGTATAACAGCGTTCCGCATCAGTATAGCGTCCTATTGCAGCATATTCCCAGGCTCGTTTAATATCAGCACCACTGAGCGCATTACAGGAATATGCTTTTGCATATGCATACAATGCTTTCTCAGGATTAACATTCCGATAAAAATCTCCGTATGCAATCCATATACTGCTGTGCTGTGCACAGGTATTCGTTGCTTCGGCAAGTAAAACCGATAATTCAGGGTACCATTCAAGATCATTATAATAGTTTGCTAATCGCCGGTAATAGTCAATTGAGTGCGGATCTATTTCCCCACAGCGCTGATATAATGTTAACGCGACGTCAGACTGCCCTTTTGAATAATAATAATCTCCCAATAATGCAAAGGGTAATGCAAAATTGGTATTCACCGATGTAAGAAATTCAAGTTCATTTTTCGCCATTGCCATCCGACTCTTTGACCCTTCACACAATGGATTATACAACAGTAATTCGGCATAACAATACGTATAAAAATGATCATTCGGAACAGCATTAATAAGCGTATAATAACTATGCAGAGCACGATTAATCATTCCTGTTTGCTGAAATAAAAATGCACGATAATACTGTTCTAATTGTGTTAATGGTGTTGTCGGATCATTTGCTTTTTCAAGAATATCCGCAAGCACACCAAAATACACCGGTACTGCCTGCACCGGTTCCGTATGGTAATTGCTATACGAAGCATAATTCGCCCAATAGACCGGATTGCCATTTAAATCCAGTAAACGCACCCGTAATGAACGCTTTGCGGACGCACCGCATTTTATCAATATCTGATGCACTCCTCGCGATAGACGCACATTATAGCAAGCCGGATATTCCGAATAATAAAAAGATTGATTCGTATCTGAAACCGGTGTTGTATCTATCCATACTTTACAAGGTCCCTTCGATTCAACAACAATCAGAATTTCTTCGTCATCATCAGGCGAGTGAATAAAACTGCGGCAATAAATTGTTTCATCGGAGTTTTCAAAATATGAGTTTAAACGCAAATACCCATGATATATAGTATTATCAATTTCCCGCCAGTAATTTGTTCCCATGATTGTTGTATAACATACTGACGCCCCGGAGTCATGTTCCGGCGGGAAAGCATGGTCATAATCATAACTCCCGCCAAGATAATAATATCCGCCGTTCACACTCCATTGCCGTACGATACCCAATGTAGCATATAGCGTTCGTGCTTTTTCAAACATCCCGCGTTGTGCATAATACTTCCCCAAGTATTCTTTGACCATTTGTTTATTATACGGACGCCGCATCGTATTAAGCAGTGTTTTACAGAAGTATGTATAACCGCTCCAATATGAAAGGTGTTCACGTAATTCATAGGAAAAAATAAAAAACATAACAGCGGAAACCGTATCAGGTTCACTGCGAATAATTGTTTCACAGATATCTATCGCACCGGCATAATTACCTTTCATATAAAGCATATGCACTTGTTGTGCTAATGCTTCAGTTTGTGCTGTTGGCGGTTTCAATGCATTCACTGACAGCGGAAAGCATATAAGATAAAAAACACCGATAAGTATATATATATTAATGCTTTTTAATAAATGATATTTGTTCATGTTCCTTTTCATCAATCCTCTCACATGCTGTTCTGAACGCTGCGTACGCTTCAACCGGAATAGATTTCATTTTCATTGTATATACAATATCAATCATAATACTATTTTCCGTTTTTGTAGCAGTTAAAGAGTATGCAATACTTTTTGTATCAACAGAAAATGATGCAGGGACAGTCTGCACGGTATAATTATTCGGATATATGTATTCAATATGATTTGTTATGGTATAGGGGAAATTAATATTCAGATCATACGCACGCTGCGAATGCACACAAAATGTTTTTAAAAACTCATGCCGTACCTGTATCAGATTCACCGTCAGTGTATCTTCGGTGCGCTGAGCGAATGACGGGATTGAAACCGAATAATAGTATTCCGGCACTGATGATAAATCAGCATCCGCGACAAGGTGAACATACGAAATATGTGAGCCCGGATACATACTATTCCAAAATGCTGAAAACCGCTGAATCGCATTTGTTCGGTTTATCAGAAAAGCACGAGCCGATGCTGCGAATTCTCCTGACTGCATAACTTTCCGAACACCATTTGCTGATAAATCAGCATACACCGATAATACCATTTCCTGATGGGTAACCGAATCCTCCGGTTCCATTTCCGCAACCGGTAAAAAATAACCGCCTTGTTTATTAATACGGTATACCATTTCATTATGGCACGCTGCCGGCAATACACCAAACGCATTATATTCTGCCGTTCCGTCAATTAAAACGCCATGCGGATACCGATCATTCGTAATAGCAACATAACAAATTGCATGATTAAAAACACCGATAGACGGGGCATTCATATCAATCCGTCCTTTATCCTGCGTTCGCACTAATGCAATATCAGCTTCAATCCCCGCTGCACTCAGCATCGCCACTAATAATCCGGCAGTATCCTTACAATCCCCATAATGAGAGTTATATACTTCATTACTTTTACGCGGCTGAATACCGCCAATACCGTATTCTAACGCAACATATCTGATGTTCTGAACAACCCAGGTATATATTGTACGTGCTTTTTCTTCATCGGTTGCCAGTCCGGAAACTAATTCCCGTACTGCCGCCCGCACTTCGGAATTCGGTTGTAATCGATTATGTATTAATCCCCAGATATATTTGCCAAAATCACTCCATTGTGTAAACGTTGAAACTCGTACTATTGGCGCATAATCAGAATACGGCGGCATATAAACTTCTTGTTCAATAGCGGCTATATTCGTCAGATGCCAATGATAATAATGCGTATTGCTCTTTGTTGTTACTGAATAAGAAGACGGCATATTGTTTTCTGAAATGCGTACGGTTCGGTCTGCGGGAATAATAATTCGATTATCATATTCCAAAACCGGATAACTATTGCCGAATGCAAATTGTGTCCCAAAATAATTCCCGCCGTATATACTTTTACCAATCTGCTCTTTTTTATATTCAAGTTCAATCACCGCACCTTCCTGAATATCGGCATATTTTATAATTCGTATTTTCCCGTCAACATATAATGCTGCATCGCCATTACCGGCAGAACGATCAGACATCTGTGAAGCATTCACGGTTGTTCCATCAGGGAGATACGTTCGTGCCGTAATAATTTCAATATGTTCCGTGCGGGGCTGATAAAATATGGTCTGATACTGAAAACGCTGCAATACATTCTTTTTTAAGATTTTATAAATACGATGTGTATATTCGGCAGTGCCGCCATCAGACGCCACGCGGATAATTGATTGGTCAAGCAGACAAACAGCTCCACGGTCGGCAAATTGTTCCGGAATATTCCGAGAAATAATTGATACGGTATTTTTTTCATATTCATGATAAAACGAGGGGGCAGCCGGTGCTAATAGCTGTATCCGCCGCATCAGATTCGGATTGTTCGGCTCAAGCTCAAGTGCCTTTGAATATGCACGCAATGCCGCATTCATCGTACCGGTATAATAATATGAATCCCCCAGCAGTTCATGTAAATAAAATGCTGTTGGCTTCAAAGCAGTCGCTTCTTCCATAAGTGCTGATGCATATGCGGATTCGTTATTATACATACAATACCGTGCTAATAATGATAAAAGCCGTGTATCATACGGAAATAACACCCGACTATTAATGAGTATTCGGCGTGCATCATCAAACCGTCCGGATCGTATATACCACGAAGAAAGTTTATAATACAAGTCCTCTTCAGCAGCATTGAGTGAAATTATTTTCTCATACCGCTGTATTGTTGTCTCAGGTGGAACACGATCAGATTCATGAGCCGCAATAAATAACAATGCTTCAATATCATTAGAATTATGTTCCAATGCTTTTTTATAGGACATTCGTGCTAATTGAGGCATATTTGCGGATGTTAATAAACTTCCTTCTATTTTCCATATTAATGGAATAGTATCATTATATTTCTTTGCACGTTCGATATACAAACGTGCTGCTTCATAGTAATTGCAGTGCAAATAAATATTGCCTATCTGGATTAGCGCAAGAAAACAATGAGGGTCATAGTGCAGTGCTTTTTCAAAATGAAAACGCTGTTTATTATAATCCGTTTCAGCGTATCCTGCCATTAAATGATACAAATAATTTTTCCCGGATAATGTACGGGCGGTATTAAATGAATTTGCCGTTGCATTATCAGCCGCATTATAATTCGCACTGTAATAAAAATACAACCCTCGCCAAAACCACGCCCATGCTGCCGCTTTTTTATTTTTCTGTGTTGGCGGTAAGTCATACAGCGCCGTATATATCGGGTTGATATTATTAATGGATACAGTATCTTTCGGCTCTATTGCAGAATAAACAACTTTTTTACTGAAATATATATCATTGGTAATACGTAATTCCGGTGCAGGTTTATATGCCATATCACTAAGTCTGCATAATAATGTACACACCCCATTATTATCAGTCACTTTAATTTTTAATTCATGCCATCCGCGTTTTAAAATAATCGGAAACGAATCCTGATCAAGCGTACAGATACGATACTTATCCGAATAGTACACCTGTTGACCGTCAATCTGCGCTTCAAAAACACCGGCACTGCCGATGTTGAGAAGATAGGTATTACTTTCTTCGGCATATATTAATGTTGATACAAAAAATGCAGCGTTCTGCACATCCTCATAAAACAACGAAAGATCAAGTGTTCCATACTCCTGCGGCGGTAATTGACGCCAGTATAGAGTTCTCTTCTTTCCGGTATAAGATGCTTTATAGTCAATACACGTTTCCGGACCATATTCAGTATCTAATGCATTACGTTCATCATCAGGAAACGGACCCAAACAATTCCATGATGAAATAAAACCCATCGTCTCACGACATATTGTCTTTGCCTGCTCCGGCTTATTTAAATACCGGTATAATCGCATACAATAAAAATGTGCCTGCATCCGAATGAGTATATGTGTATCATGTGCCGCAATTGCAGTCATATAATCCAATGATTGCGCATAATTATAATCATATGTGCTGATATGAAATATTACATGCACCAATATCCATCTGCGCGACGGATTTGGCTCCTTATGATAGGCTTCCCGAAACATATCACATGCGGTATAAAAATCTCCATGCGCATAATTCCTGAATGCTTTGGTGTATAACCCAGTCAATGAATCCGCATATACCGATACTGAGAGCAGAACAAATAATATCGTAATTAATAGTATCGTTGTTCGGCATGCACTCATTGAACCCCGATCCCCATAATACTATTAATCATGGTCATCAGCGGCATATAAAATAGGTTCATGATATGGCGTATCGGATAGAGCAACAGCATCAGAATAATAAAACCGGTCATACCGTAACGAAATGAATCAAACAAACGGTCAATCGCCGGCACTAATGCACCAAGCACCCAATGACCATCTAAAGGCGGAATAGGCAGCATATTAAAAATAAACAGGAAAAACTGTATCTGAGAGAAGAATTGAATGCCGATGATTAATTGCTGCCCGAACGCATCCAACGTACTAAAACCACTATAATAGATAACAACGAGCCGACCGATACCGGCAGCAAAAAATCCAAGCAGCACATTGCTTAACGGACCTGCCATTGAAGTAATCGCCATTCCCCAGCGCGGATCGGATAAACGCTCACGACTGATCATGACCGGCTTAAAGGGAATAATCATTGCACCGGGCATAATAACGGCAAAGATTCCGAATATAACTGTCATCATTGAAATATGTTTTATCGGATTTAACGAAATACGCCCTTCTTGCTTGGCACTATCATCACCCAGCCAATACGCTGCCAGAGCATGTGCGGATTCATGTATTGAGACACCGATAAGAATGGCGAGTATTAAAGTTATTGTTCGGGTTATACTTGTCATAAATATGTTTATATATCCATTTGTTGTGCTATTTCAGGATGAGCAGCAAGATATGCATTAATACTGCGTTGATACGTAATACCGAACGTATTGTATTCTTTTTCACTTGTATGGTATTCATCAAATAATGCTGCAAGATCATGTTCAATGAGAACAGAATTGGTTGCTGCTGCATTTGTTTCCGGCAATGCATGCTTCTGAAACAATGTTTTTAATCGAATAGTTATCTCAATATAGGTTATTGTTGAAAGATTGCCGTTGGTAACAACAACACCTCCACTCGGAACATAACCGGATGTTATATGATGGGCATTGGTTATATACATCGCTTCATCGGTTTTATTCCGAAAGCTTTCATCCGCACCGCAACCAAGAACAAGTGTACATAACACCAGTATATAGAAGATAATTGTTTGCATATCAGTATTGTATAATCGTTGTACATAGTGTCAATACTTAATAAAATGTTATTATTGAGGCGATGAAGCAGTACTCTGTCAGTGGCTGATACGGTATATACTTATTGAAGAAAGAAAACTGATACATATAATCTAAAAAGTATGCCGTATCTAAGCAGCATACTCCCTATTGTAATGTCATTCATACATCCCGCGTATTAATAAAATATCCGACGAAGTGAAAATAGTATTCGTCCCTGATACCAAATTGATGTTGTCGGGATACCGTACTGCAGAATTGTCGTGTATTTGAAATAATTCAACATGATACCGCAGCCGTATGCAGTATAAAAATCAGGTATACGCCCTCCCTCTGAGCGCTGCTCAACATATGAGGTATCAAGAAAATAAAATATCCCGAGTTTCCAAAGTTTAAACCCTGTTTCATATTGTATGCTGGTATCAACAATAGTTGAACCGAAAAACTTATTATCCGCATATCCGCGATTACGATCTTTGATAGAAAGGAAATGTTCATCAATCGGTCCGCCCGGTGTTACATGACCGATACGGCCTCGCAGAATAATATAGTGATAATATGACAGTTTAAAAGAATGACAATAGCGTGTTAACAATGCAGCATATCGTGAGCCATTGTAAAAAAAACTCATTTCCTGCTGTAATTGATTAACATGAAAACTATCAATTTTTTGTTTTTCATCACTCATCAGAAAGATAATTTTCCCGCCGGCACGCCATTCATGTATGCGTATTTTTTCATTACATGCGGCGAACCGCGGCTGAATATATTTTATCGGGACCAACACCTGCAGATGCCCCCAATTATCCGAAACAACGGTATAACCGAGTTTTAACACCGTTGATTCAAAACCATTAACATCAGAAAACAGTATACTGCGCCGGTACTGATAGGAACAGCCCAGCATCCACAAACTATTTTCATATACCAATTTACCAATAGTAAAAGTATTCCGTACCGGTGTTGGTACAACCGCTCTCTTCATCCAGCCTTCAACAAGAACCGGATTCATATCAACGCCCCATCCGAGTGTTGCTTTTAAACGCGCCCCGCTTCCTGCGCGTCCACGGTGATTAATAGAAACAATAGGTCCAATGCCGATAAAATCATCAACTGACATTGTTCCCGCAGCATAGATCTTCCCTTTCCGAACAGTTGATATATGCATTGTATATTTTCCGGTCTCAGGATTTTGAATGAAACGGTAGCGTATATCTGAGAACAAATCAGTGGCATATAGATCTTTTACATATCTCCGAAAAACAAGCGCATTGTACACATCGCCGGCACGTATTCGTAAATATGCTTTCAGCAGCATCGGATTAATGCGCCCGGAATCAATACATATGCGCTCAATCTCTCCTTCTTCAATGACAACCCCTTCATGTGCACGCCCCACATTTGATACATATACGATTGCCAGCACATAACCGTTCTCATGATACATCCGCCGAACCCGTTGCTGTATGGTCGGCAGGGATATCCATTCATCGCCGCCGGAACCTTTTTTAAGGTTTGTTGCTGAAAACTTACAGGCGCGAAATAACTCTTCATCGGTATAAATAGTATTACCGTAAAAACTGATTGTTGAACGGTCATGCGCATAGACGATAACACTGCATACTGCATAGAGAAATATACTGATTATGATACGAATTATTTGATGACAGGTCATTGTATTCCGGCTTATGATTTTTCATCCCATACTTTATCATCGACATTAATAGTATGAAAATAAACTGTAGAGTAATAATGTAAAAAAGAAGGAATACAGTACGATCTAAAAGACAACTCACTGTTTGACAGACCATCTTTTATTGATTACAGTATACCGGTTATTATATACAGGGACCGGAAAATGATAATTCTTCTGACAAATGATGACGGTTGGAACGCTCCCGGACTGAGTGCGTTACGAAAGGCGCTTAACGGATGCGGACGTATTATTACCGTTGCACCACTGCATGAAAACTCCGGCGTCAGTCAAGCAATTACACTACGCAAACCGGTTCGTATGTGGAAAACCGGAACAGATTGCTATAAACTTGACGGCACGCCGACGGATTGTGTTTTTTATACGTATCTCGGAGCCGTTGATCTTGATGAACCAATCGGGATGGTCGTTTCCGGGATCAACCGCGGTCCGAACCTTGGTGAGGATGTTATCTATTCGGGTACCGTTGCCGCAGCAATTGAAGGGACCGTACACGGCATTCCGTCAATCGCAGTATCATTACATCACCAGACATCCCCCGGTCAGTATGCCACCGCAGCAAAAATCGCCCGCAATGCGGTTATCCATGTTCAACAACACGGTCTGCCGAAAAGAACCCTGCTTAATATCAATGTCCCCAATAGTTCCTATTCCGCATTAAAGGGTATTGCCGTAACAACGCTCGGGCATCGGGATTATCATGATTTACTGATAAAACGTACAGACCCGTTCGGCAATCCTTACTTTTGGCTTGCCGGTCATGAGATGGATATTAATGATTCCCCGCACAGTGATTATCATGCGCTCAATAACAATCGTGTTTCCGTTACGCCAATTACCCTTGATATGACTGCAAAAAGATTTCAAAAATCTTTACAATCATGGAAATGGCGACTATAATAGTTTTAGTTTACATGATGGTATTTCCATTAATTCCTCACGGGAGGGGATGTGAAAGAATCACTTATTCTTCGTAAAGCACGCCGTGCCTATGATAAAGGGCACTATAAAGAAGCCGAACGATATTTAAATAAATCATTGCAACAACACCGTGACCCGAAAGAAGATGTATTGTATTTACTCGGGTTATGCGCAGTGCGGCTTGAAAATTGGGACGATGCCGTACAACACTTACGCGCATTACTTGGATTTCATCATTCAATTCAGCGTGATCGGCAAATTCGGAAAGTCCTTGGTTTTGTATATGCTCAAAAAAAACAATTCGACATTGCAGAGAGTATTTTTAAGGCAGTATTAGCGCTTGATTTTAATGACCCGCAATCCTGCAGTGCACTGGGATTCTGCCAGTTTCAGCAGGGAAACCATGAAGCAGCAATTGAAAGTTTGAAAAAAGCACTCAAGCTTGATGCCCTTAATGCGAATGCGCTGAACTCACTCGGCTATATCTATACTGAACTTGACCGGAATATTGAATGGGCAATCAAAGCGGTATCCAAAGCAATGGAACAATCGCCTGATAATCCGGCCTATCTTGACAGTCTCGGTTGGGCATTTTTTAAAAAAGGTGATATGAAAACCGCTCGTGACTACCTTACTCGTGCACTAGAACACCTCCCGGACAATACAGAGCTCAAAGGACATTTAAAGGAAATTATTGTTCAACAAATTCGTTCAAAGAAAGACGTCATTGATTAAACGATACCATTATATTGAACAATAATTATCGCCCTTATCAGGCATTCATCCTTTACTATCTCCGGCATTCGTATTCATCTTGACAATTATAAAAATATCATTATGCTTCATATAATGCTCTTTGTTTAAAACCCTGTGTCTTTTTCTTAAAGAGAATCGGAATCCCGAACTCTCACCGCGAAGTAAGGAAAAGGCCTTGTGTGTATGCACATGCATGGTGCTCATTATACTATACCATTATTACATGATTGGCACCGTTTGTTTCTGTGCATGCACGAAGATTCGCCATTGACCAGTTCAATGAGCGGATAATACAAGGGGCCTTTCTATTCCGGATTTACTTCGCGGTGATCGGAAACGATATGTGCCCCTTTCATACACAATCGCTTCCTCCATTATTTCCAATTCATTTTATTTAAGAATAAAACGCCGTTCGTTTCTGCATACGCATTCATGAGCTATCAATGCGTATATCATAGGAGCATTCTCATACTGCTGAGCATATGCAGATATTGATATTTATGAAAGGAGGAAGTGATTATTATTCTAGATCCTGTTATTTACTAATTTATAATTTTGGAGGAAAATAAAATGAGATTTAAAATGCTTATACTATGTATAATTCCGGTAATTGCACTTTGCGGCTGTACGTAAAAGTAGCAATTTTCAATTCATCAACGGATGTAATCAACAAATTGAGCTTAAAAGGTGATCTTGATGAAATCAAGGTTGACGGGAAACTAAACCCCGGTGATTCAACTGAATACAGCGGTCGCTATAAAACAGGCGATTATGATATGCTGATCACTTTTACAACTCTTGATACAAATTTGGATAAAATTACTCTTGAAGGAACAATCAAGGATGCGGTAACACTGCATCGCGGCAGAAATGAAGTATATATTTCCGATGGTAATACGATGGCATTGTATTATAATTATGCCGGTATAAAGTTTAGTTCATCCGCTCAGCCGATTATTCCGCAGCAAAAACCTGTTACAATACAATCCGTGGATGCATTCTAAATACTTCTCAATTCTCAATACCCCCTACATACACGGATACCGCCCGCCGGTTGCATAATGCTCCGGCGGGTTTTATATATGACATCCCGTACTATTCCATTAGACTTTTAAATGATATATCATCAATTTTAAGTAAAAATAATTCGCTCACCTTGTAAAAAAAAACAATCAGTATATCTTACAATGACAGATTGTATAATATACAATAATCCTAGAGAGGAGAGTTTCCTGATATATACAACACCCGTGTATACTTAATACAACGGTTGCTTATACTATGACAGTTCTTCATAAAATAAAACCAGAGTGTATTCCGTAGTACAATACACAACGAATGAGAAACGCTACGTATTATTTTGCATATCTCAGTATCAAACCTGCCCTATAACTATGACTACACTCATTTGGTTTATATATGTATTGCTATGATATACTGTTATGGTACAAATAATAAAGAAAGAGGAGATAATGGGCAACGTATTACACGCAGCACAACAACCTATCAGTACACATCATGTCCCGACTGCATCCCTTATGAATAATATTGCATTTATGAATCAGGTAATTCAAAATACTTTGAATGCAATAATTATAACCGATGATCAGGGACTCTTCAGCTGCGCAAATCCCTCCTTCCTATCAATGTGGGAATATACATCCTGTTCGATGACACATAATATGCTGTGGCGTAATCTGTTTGATTTAACTGATAATGAAGAGGATATCTTCCAGTCATTGGATATCGGGCATAACTGGACCGGTGAATTAATCGCTATTAGAGAAAATAAAGAACGGTTCAATGTTCGTGCTTGTATTGCACCGATTAAAAATGAGAATAATCAGATTATTTCATTGGTTATTTCATGTGAAAATATCACACAATTAAAAGATAATGAAGAAATCATTAAACGCGAATTTCAAACACAAACGCTTATAAGCCTTCTTTATCAATTATCATTGGAAAATCAGAGTATTGAAAAATTTCTTGATTCGGTATTATTTTATATAACCAATTTCCCCCTCCTCCGGTTGGATCATAATTATGCGGTCTATCGATATAATATTAAAGATCGCAGCTTTGAACTGCCGGTGAAACGATACGATCCGAAACCGGAACAGCAGTATCATGAAATAATTCCATTTGATGATACTGTTTATAATCTGTTCATGTCAATTGACCTTCCCGTTTTTGTCGATAAAACAGATACCCGCAATAATTATTACCGTCTCCATACATTCGGCAATTATTTCATTCCCATTAAAATATGCAATCAGACAGCATTTTATTTAATATGTGTTAGTACAACCGACGATCAACCTCCCAACGATAATACTGCAAAGTTTATTAAACTGGTTATCCAGTTGATAAATAATGTATTAATCCGCAAACATACCGAAGCTGCTTTAATACGAGAAAAAGAACTCATCAGTAATGTTATATCAAACATTCCATTGCATGTTTTCTGGAAAGATCGCTCTCTTCGGTTTATCGGATGTAATGAACATTTTGCACAAGCATGCGGATTTTCCTCCCCGCATGAGATTATCGGTAAAACTGATTTTGATTTACATTACACTGATGAAGAAGCAGAAGAATATCAAAAAACAGATCGTGAAGTTATTGAAAGCGGACAGGAAAAATTAAATCTTGAACAACAACGAAAATTAAGTGATGGGCAGATACTCACTTTTAAAACCAGTAAAGTCCCTTTCCGCAACCGGCAAGGAGATATTACAGGAATTCTTGGTATCTCTACTGATATTACGCAACAAAAAAAGCTGGAACAGCAGCTGAGTCTTGCACAAAAAATGGAATCTATTGGAGAATTGGCAGCCGGTATTGCTCATGAAATCAACACGCCAATGCAATACATACAGGAAAATACTCATTTTATCCGTGATTCATGGAAATCCGTTACCGAAATACTTAATCTCTATACTTCCCTGATACACGCTCATCATGAAAACAATGACACCGGTGATCTTGTTGCAAAAATTGACGAACTACAGAATAAAAATGATTTTTCATTTCTGCAATCTGAAATTCCGGCAGCATTAAAAGAAACCGGGGAAGGAATTCAACGGGTAATACATATTATTAAAAGCATGAAGGAGTTTTCGCATCCCGGGGTCAGTTCTAAAGTTATGACCGATTTAAATAAATCGATAAAATCAACCATTACCATAACCCGTAATGAATGGAAATATGTTGCGGATATAGAGTATCATTTAGAAGATAATCTTCCGCGACTATTATGTTTCCCGGGTAAGATAAATCAGGTATTAAGCAATTTAATTGTCAACGCGTCTCATGCTATTAAAGATGTTGTTGATAAAACCCCCGGCGAGAAAGGGAAAATAACTTTTACGACACATTCTGAAGAGGACTATATAGAAATACGTGTTCAGGATAGCGGCACCGGAATCCCGAAAGAAATAATGACAAAAATATTTGATCCGTTCTTCACAACAAAAGATGTTAATAAAGGAACCGGACAGGGATTATCTATTGCTCATTCAATAATTGTTGATCACCATAAAGGAACTATTGAGTGTGAATCAGAGCTTGGTCATGGAACAACGTTTATCATCCGGCTTCCTCGTGAGGATGAGGAGTAATTTCAAGGAAAAGAGGAATCTCATGCAGGAGATGATTTTATTTGTTGATGATGATATTAATTTATTACATTCAATCCGCCGGCAAATGCATAATAAATATCAATTGATGACCGCGGTCGGCAGTGAAGAAGGATTACATGCCATTAAAAATAATCCTCCCTTTGCGGTAGTGGTATCAGACCTGAAAATGCCGGGCATGGACGGCATCACGTTCTTAAATAATGTAAAAAAACTAAGCCCTGATACGGTTCGTATTATGCTGACCGGAAACGCTGATATGCAATCCGCCATTGATGCAGTAAATTACGGCAGTATTTTTCGTTTCTTAATAAAACCGACTGAAACAGATACTCTGGAAAGCACCTTAAACGCCGCATTACAGCAATATCATCTTGTAACGGCAGAAAAAGTTCTTCTCGGAAAAACATTGAAAGGCAGTATAAAACTGCTCATCGAAATGCTGCAGATCGCTGATAAAGAGCTGTATGAATATACTATTAGAGCGGTCCATTTAATGAAAATAATTGGAGTTAAATGCGGTATTTCAAATACATGGGAGCTTGAAATGGCGGCAATGCTTTCTCAATTAGGTGTTATGACCCTTCCTCCCGGATTATTTTTAAAATTAAAAAACCATGAACAAATGACTGTACAGGAAATACTGATTATTGAACATGCCCCTGAAATAACCTGTTCCTTATTGCAAAATATCCCGCGACTGGAATCAATAACAAACATAATTAAGTATCAAAATAAACATTACGACGGCAGCGGTGTTCCTGATGATGGTATTAAAAGTGTTCAAATCCCTCTTCCTTCACGCATCATGAATGCTGTTTTTGATTTTCAAAAACTTCGCATACAGGGGAAATCAAAAGAAGAAGCTATTATTGCAATGAATAATTCAATTGGCACCTATGATCCGAAAATTTTAAAGATACTGTGTGATCATTATTTCAAGCAGGTAAACCTGAAAGCACCGGTTAAACGGAAAATTGTTGCAGTTAAAGTAAAAGATCTTAAAATAGGATATCGTCTTGAATCCAATCTTGTCAGTACAAAGCATATGACTATTTTACCCGCAGGACATTATTTTACAAAAACCTCCCTGTTCCGGGTCTATAACTATCAGAAAATAACCACTATCAACGAACCGGTATATGTTGCCGTGCCGGTAGATTCAGTAAAAAGTATGCAGTACAATGAAAAAGCAAAAAAAGTTGTATAACATTAATTCTCATAGTCATCCGCAATACTCTCCGAATACGAACAGACATTATAATTATATATACCTAACCTTAAAACGTTTTTATGCATACCATGAAATTTTATACGCCCATACACTTGCTTTATGTTTTTTTAAATATATTTTTAAAAGAAAATCATCGTAAGGAGTTTTCGTATGCAGCAATTTGTACCAATAGACGACAATGTTGAAGTCCTTGGTCAAGCAGTTTTAACAATCGTCAAAGAAATGGGACCGATGAAATCTTTAGGTATGCAATATTTACGGGAAAACGGTATCGAAGATCCAAAACCGGATCAATGGTACTCACAAAAAAGCTGGCTTGACGCCTTTAAAAGGGTTTCAGAAAAAATCGGTGCACGTACATTGCGGGCAATTGGAAAAGGCATTCCTGACAATGCGCTCTTTCCTGATGATATTGATACTCTTGAAAAAGCCCTTGCTGCAATCGATATTGCATATCATATTAATCATCGTGGTGGCGAAATTGGTTACTATAAATATACACGAATTAATGACCATAAAGCAATTATGGAATGCAGAAATCCATATCCGACAGAATTCGATCATGGTATTATTGAAGCTATGGCATTACGGTTTAAACCGGAAGATTCCCTGCGTATTAAAGTTTATCTTGATGAAAGCAAAGCAACCCGAAAAAACGGCGGTGATTCAGACACTTTCATTATCGAATGGTAATATTCTCATTGCTGCATTATGATACGATACCCGACCGTTTGTAGGATTCTTAATCATAATGTATGGTTTTCAGCTATTAATAACAAATCTTCTAATGACGATATATATATCTTTAAGACTGAACACCATACTATTATATTACTGCAATAAATCAATGCTACGTATATATATAAAAAGAGTCGTTGCCGGTATGCAACGACTCTTTTATATTCAAATAAACCCGGTAAGGTTCATATTTTTATTTTTTCTTACGTGTTGTTCTCTTTGTTTTTTTCTTTGAGACAGTTTTCTTTTTCGATTTCCCTGCTTTTTTCACGCTTTTTTTCTTAGTCGAACTTTTCTTTTTTATTGTTTTCTTCTTTACCGTTTTCTTTGTTTTTTTAGCAGTTGCCTTTTTTTTCTTAATTGGTGCTTTTTTCTTTGGTGCTGCTTTTTTTGAAGATTTTTTTCGTGTACTGCTTCCTTTTTTATCTTCTATAACTGCCTGTGCAGCAGCAAGACGCGCAATTGGTACACGATATGGCGAACAACTGACATAATTCATGCCGGCACGAATACAGAATTTAACTGAACTTATCTCACCGCCATGCTCGCCGCAAATACCGATTTTAATTTTCGGATTTGTTTTTCGTCCGAGTTGAATACCCATCTCAACAAGTTTGCCGACACCGGACTGATCAAGTGCCGCAAACGGATCATCAGAAAATACACCGTATTTATGTTCATCAACATAATCAGGAAGGAATTTACCGGCATCATCACGTGATAATCCCATGGTCATTTGTGTTAAGTCATTGGTTCCAAAACTGAAGAATTCAGCGACTTCCGCCATTTCATCAGCCGTTAATGCTGCACGAGGGATTTCAATCATCGTGCCAACCATATACGCAACTTTTATTCCTTTTTCTTTGAGTACCGTTTCAGCTACCGTTCGGGCTTTTGCATCCATGATTGCTAATTCTTTTTTTGCAAGTGTCAGCGGTATCATAATCTCAGGAAGAACCTTAATTCCTTTATTCTGCATATTACATGCAGCTTCCATAATCGCCCGTACCTGCATTTCGAGAATTTCAGGATAACTCATTGAAAGACGAACACCTCGATGTCCAAGCATCGGATTAAACTCATGCAGAGAATCAATACGTGCTTTTACCTGCTCATAACTCTTGCCGATTTTTTCTGCTAACGCACGTTGTTTGGCTTCCGTATGCGGAACAAACTCATGCAGTGGCGGATCAAGCAGGCGAATGGTTACCGGTTTCCCGTTCATTGCTTTAAATATCCCTTCAAAGTCATTCCGCTGAAACGGCAATAATTGCGCTAATGCTTTCTTACGCCCTTCCTGCGTATCAGCAACAATCATACTTTGAATAGCATCACGACGCTCTTGTGTTTCAAAAAACATATGTTCAGTACGAGTCAACCCGATTCCTTCAGCGCCAAGCTCAATTGCTTTATAACTATCAGCAGGAGTATCAGCGTTTGTACGAACGTTAATTTTTCGAATAGCATCAACCCATCCGGGATGCTTCCCATCACCAATAATAGTATTATACGAGTTAGTCATAATAGGTGGTTTTAGTTTTAACATCCCTTTATACACCGTTCCGCTTGAACCATCGAGTGTAATTTCATCACCCTGCTTATAAGTAACATCGCCAATCTGCATCGTTTTCGTATCATAATTTATTTGTAATGCTTCACAGCCAACAATACAGCATTTCCCCCATCCGCGCGCAACAACCGCTGCATGCGACGTTTTACCGCCTGTTTTTGTAAGAATGCCTTGTGCTGCATGCATTCCGCCAACATCTTCCGGGGTTGTTTCTTTACGAACAAGAACAACTTTCTCACCCTTCTTTGCCCATGCTTCCGCTTCCGGTGCTGTAAATACAATCTTGCCTGCAGCAGCGCCGGGAACGGCATCAATACCTGATGCGATTTTTAAAGATTTTATCATTTTCGGACCGCCGGCAGCATCAACGTCAATAACCGGATAGAACATTCCTTCTACCGATTTTGCAGTGATACGCATAATTGCTTCTTCTTTGGTAATAATCTTTTCCTTAACCATGTCCTCAGCAATTTTAAAGACTGCCGCAGGAAGACGTTTTCCCGTACGGGTTTGAAGCATATACAGTTTACCATGTTGAACGGTAAACTCCATATCCTGCATGTCCTTATAATGGCGTTCCATTTTTTTCCGAACGTTTACTAATTGTTGATATAACTCAGGTTGACGACGTTCAAATTCAGCAAGTTTCATTGGTGTACGAATACCTGCAACAACATCTTCACCTTGTGCGTTTTCAAGATATTCTCCGTAAAACTCATTTTTTCCCGTATTCGGATCACGCGTAAAACAAACACCTGTCCCGGAATTACCCCCCATGTTCCCGAATACCATTGTCTGAACATTAACCGCGGTACCAAGTAAGCCGGTAATTTTTTCAAGCTGCCGATACGTAATTGCTTTTTCTGCCATCCAAGAACCAATAACCGCTTCAATGGCACCCCATAATTGTTGTTTCGGATCCTGCGGTATTTCAGAACCGACATGTTTTTTATAGGTTTCTTTCATTATTGGGATTAATTTTTCAAGTTCTTCTTCATTAACATCGGTATCACCGACGTTTGATTTGCCAAGACGTTTGGCAGTATACTCTTTTTTGATTTTATCAAAATCTCTATCGAATGATTCACGCGGCACACCCATTGCCGTTGAACCATACATTAAAATAAATCGACGGTATGCATCAAGAGCAAACCGGCGATTGCCCGCCACTTTTGCAAGCCCTTCAACTGAAACGTCATTCAATCCGAGATTCAGTATTGTTTCCATCATACCCGGCATAGAAATTGCCGCACCGGAACGAACCGAAACCAAAAACGGATCATTCGGCTGACCAAGTTTCCGCCCAGCTTCTTTTTCAAGTAGGCGCAATGCTTCTTCAACCTGCTTTTTGAAGCCTTCCGGATATTGCCGGTTCTTTTTATAAAACATATCACAGACTTCTGTAATGATGGTGAAGCCCGGCGGGACCGGTACACCGGCAGTTGACATTTCCGCAAGACCAACGCCTTTCCCACCGAGTATTTGCTTCATTGCATCACGATTCTCATTGTTGACCTTCGCATCAACACGGGTTTTACCAAAATAATAAACCAGTTTTTTCGCCATGGATTGTATCCTCCTGAAAGGTTGTTATATGTAATGATTGTATATTACACCTGACAGTTCCCGGCACTGCGGGAAACTTGTAATTTGTATAGTACTTAACAGATTATTTCAGGTAATTCAAGAGATATTTTTATTTTCTCTCACCGGCAATAACAATAAGCGAAAAGTCAATAACTTCCTTAAATGCCATGGTAATGCTCTGTAATAGCGCTAAACGGTTGTTCCTGAGCCCCTCATCATCAACCATAACCAATACCTCGTCAAAAAACCGATCAACCGGTTTTCTGAAGGTCGCTAATTGTTGAAAAACAACCTGATAATCATTACTTTTTATTGCCGGTCGTATTTTATTCATCTGCTCAATAAAATGGGTATATAAAACTTTTGTTGCATGTTCACCTTCCGTTACTAATTCAGGATGAAAGGGTAATTTTTCTTTCACTTCTTTTGTGATATTAGCCATACGTTTCAGTGCAGTAATAAGATTTTCAAACTCAGGCTGCCGGCGAAATTCATGTAATGTTTTAATACGTCTGAATGCATCGTATATATCATTCCAGCCTGCTGATACGATTGCATTAATTTCATCCGGCTGTAATCCCTTATCCGCAAACGCAGTTTTTAAACGGGCACAAGTAAAATCAATGATTTCTTTTTTAAGCTGCGGTATTTTATCTTCAGCAATATAGGTATGCCCATTATTAAGCGATGTATCATTATACTGACGAATAACCATATCAATCATTGCCGAATATTGTATATTCCAACTTTTCTCAAGTATAATCTGAATAATACCATTAATAGCACGGCGAATCCCATACGGATCGGCACTGCCCCCCGGTTTGCCGCTATAGGCAAAACAGCCGATGAGTGAATCAAGTTTATCAGCTAATGCGACCATCGCTCCGGTATCAGTTGACGGCGTTAAATCATCTGCGCCTGACGGCAAATAATGTTCACTGATTGCACGAGCTACTGAAAACGATTCATTAAAATACTCAGCATACTTACCGCCGATAACTCCCTGCAGTTCCGGAAATTCATATACTGCATTACTGGCAAGATCAGCTTTACACAACAAAGCTGCACGGCACACATCATTACTGATATCGTCATCTTCCTGCCGTTGTATCGTATGTGCTAACCAGGCACCCGCTTTCTCCAAACGACGAACTTTATCAGCAAGTGTTCCATATCCCCGCAGATATACAACTGATTCTAATTTTTTATTAAACGCTTCCAGACTTCCTTCTTTCGTATCTTCCTGAAAAAAGAAACGGGCATCATTAAGACGGGCTGATAAAACCCGTTCATTTCCTTGTTGTGTTGTTGTATTAGCAATACCATTCGTTACCATAATAAAACTGTTATCCAATTTACCTGCAGGAGTATATATCGGAAAATATTTTTGATGCTGTTTCATTTCCATAACAAGAATAGGTTCAGGAACATTTAAATAATCCGCATTAAATGTACCAACCTGCACCAGTGGCCATTCGGTAAGATACGTAACCGTCATCAGCAGTTGTTCATCAAGTGCTACACGCTGCTGTGCACTATTCACCAACTTTGATATTTGTGTACGAATACGTTCAGATCGTTTTTTTGGATCATACTCAACATACCCTGCTCGCAAAGACGACAAATAATCATGAATAGTGGTCATTCGGAACTTTTTCGGTGAGAGAATATAATGCCCCCGGGACATATTCGTCGCAGCAATACCGGCATACTGCACGGGGACAGTGCGCTCGCCAAGAACAATACCCAATGAACGAATGGGGCGGGCAAATGTTTCTTTCGTTGCATTCCAATACATTGATTTCGGAAAATGAATACGTTTTATAATTTCCGGCAGTCGCTCAGATATATAGGTATTTGTCGGCTGCCCTTTCTTTAACACTGTACCGAACAGATACGCACCCTTCGCGGTCTCCCGCACTTCAATATCTTCAATTTTCAGGTCTAACGAACGGGCAAAACCCAATGCCGCTTTCGTCGGATTTTTATCATTATCAAACGCCGCTTTTTTTGACGGTCCTTGTTTTTCAATCGTGCGGTCCGGCTGCCGCATAAGAATATTATGTATAACAACAATTAATCGCCGCGGGGTTGCATACCATTGTGCATCAGCATACGTCAGTCCGCCTTCATCCAATACATTTTTAATCCCCGTAAACAATTCTTCTGCCGCCGGTTGTATATAACCCGCCGGCATTTCTTCAATACCAACCTCAAGAATGAAATCATTGTTATTCTTTTTAGTTTGTGATGATACGGAAGAACGCTTTGTATGGGGCAGTAATGCTGTTTTTGTAACCGGTAATGTTCTTTTTTTCTTTGCAGCACCTGCTGTTTTTTTTATAGTTGTCTTCTTTAATGCTTTCTTTTTCTTAACCGGTGAATTGAGCGTTTTTTTCGTTGTCTTTTTTTTTATATTTTTTCGCGTAGATGTTTTTTTCTTTATCGTACTGTTTTTTTCATGCGCGGTCTTTTTCTTTTTATCAATCATGTTCATCCTTCAAGAGCGGATACCCAAGCGATTCACGTAATGCAAGATATTTTTGTGCCACCAGCTGAGCGAGATTACGAACCCGTTTTATATATGCCTGTCGTTCAGAAACACTGATCGCACTACGAGCATCCAGCATATTAAATGAATGCGAACATTTCAGTACAAAATCATATGCCGGCAACACTAATCCCCGCTCGATAATTGCTTTTACTTCTTTTTCATATGCGTCAAATAATAAAAAGTATAAATCAGTATTCGCTACTGAAAAGTTATATTCAGAAAACTCACGTTCATCAAGAAGATGGATTTCTCCATAGGTGAGCGTGTCATTCCATTGAATATCTTTGAAGTGATTCACATTTTGAATATACATACATAATCGTTCAAGTCCATACGTTAATTCACATGAGATCGGATGCAGCGGAATACCGCCAACCTGCTGAAAATACGTATACTGTGTAACTTCCATCCCGTTGAGCCATACTTCCCAGCCTAATCCGGATGCACCAAGAGTCGGTGATTCCCAGTCATCTTCGACAAAACGAATATCATTCTTTTTTAAATCAAACCCCATTGCTTTCAGTGAACCAAGATACATATCCTGAATATTTTCCGGTGAGGGTTTTATTATTACCTGATACTGATAATAATGCTGTAAGCGGTTCGGATTGTCGCCGTATCTGCCGTCAGTTGGACGACGTGACGGCTCAACATATGCCGTTTTCCACGGCTCAGGACCAAGCACACGCAGAAATGTTGCAGGATTAAACGTCCCAGCACCAACCTCACTATCATACCCTTGAGAAATAATGCAGCCCTGCTGTGCCCAATACTCGTTTAAAACTGTTATAAGTTCCTGAAATGTCATATTGCCGGGGATTGTAGTACGATATGTTCATAATGTCAACTATGGAATATAACTATTGAAAAAGCGTTTTTTTGTTGCTCCGACAAGAATTTCTTTATTGCAGATTACTACAGTATCAATGCCTTTATCCAAATTATAGTGATGATAATTATACAATATCAATGCATCGCATAATACTACAACCGCATTAAGCATTGCCTCCTATTATTGCCATACAAGAAGTAATCCTATGATTAATACAGGAGCACAATGGCAATACAAAATTACGGTACATAAAAAGCGGGCTTTCATCATGAAAGCCCGCTTGAATATTATTCATATTTCTTAAACACAATACTTATGTTTAACGTTTACCTTCACAATGCAGCATTTTAACTTTGCGCATTACTACTTCTTTGACCGCAGCTCGTGCAGGACCAAGATATTTACGCGGATCAAACTCTTCCGGTTTCTCATGGAAAACTTTTCTGATATTACCGGTTACTGCAAGACGAAGGTCAGTATCAATATTTACTTTAACAATATTGTATTTCATTGATGCTTCCGAGAGCATTTCTTCCGGCACGCCACGTGCTCCCGGTAATGCCCCACCATAATCATTACAAATTTTTACTAAATCTTCCGGCACGGATGATGAACCGTGTAAAACGAAATTATAATCCGGCTTGCATAAGTCTTGAATTTTTTGCATGCGCTCAAAATCAAGATTCGGCTCACCTTTGAATTTATAAGCGCCATGACTCGTTCCGATAGCAATAGCAAGACTATCACAACCGGTTTTTTCAATAAACTCTTTTGCTTCTTCAGGATCGGTATAGGTTGCATCACGTGCCGCAACATTAACTGCATCCTCTACACCGGCAAGTTTCCCAAGTTCGGCTTCAACAACAACACCTTTACTGTGAGCATAATCAACAACTTCTTTTGTGATTCTAACATTTTCTTCAAACGGGTGCTTTGAAGCATCAATCATGACAGAAGTAAAACCGCCGTCGATACATTTCTTACAAATATCAAAGTCATCACCATGATCAAGGTGCAATGCAACCGGAACATCAGTATAGATTTCCATAGCTGCCTGAACCATATGTACAAGAAATTCATGCTTCGCATACTTTCGGGCACCTGCTGATACTTGAATAATCAGCGGAGCTTTCATTTCGTCAACACCTTCAAATATCCCCTGAAGGATTTCCATGTTATTGACGTTAAATGCGCCGACGGCATATTTGCCTTTCCGCGCTTTTTCAAACATTTCGGTCGTTCCAACTAATGGCATAATATACTCCTATTGTTTAATTACTCTCTTGCTGAAAGAACATCTTCTCAGCGGACCCATATTTACCATAAAAACCACATAGTGTCAATATTGTGTATATTTGATAATTGTATTATTTTTACGTATACCGTACGGTGCGAAATAGTTTACGCTATCGTTCACGTTGGACCAGCACATCACCGATTTGCGGCTTCGGACCTTTTTTATATTTAAGTACACTGACATCATCACTTATACGTTTAACAACGAATTTTGATTTCGGCCAACGGCTTCGTTCCAGATAAAACTTATGGCGTTTTGTTACCCCCTGAATCCTTCCAAAACGAACATAAATAAATTTGCCTTCCATATCACAAATATATGTATACATCTGTCCATTGCTCTTCAGCCATTGTTTCAATGGTATTTTTATATTCGCATACAACCATTCAGGATCAATCCCTGTCTCAACGGTTGTACTGCTCGCCATATTCCCAATATACTGGTTTCCCTCCATAACGCGGAATACGAGAGGTATTTCTAATTCATGAGCACCGGTATGAAGATTAACAATACAAAACACATTTCGTGTACTGCTGAAAATAAAATATGCTCCATAATCAGCATTAAGCGCTCCCTGTAAACCGGTAACATCAAATCCGTTTGCCGTTAAACCCGACATACTCAATTCCTGTTCCTGAAGTATCTTTGAAACAACCGCTGTTTCAACAATCGTAAAATTCCCCATACGCTGAACCAGCGCAGCAATATTTAAAAACAGATATCGTTCGCCGCGCCGCGTTATGTCACCTGACTCAATCGGGAAAAGCGCCAGTACTTTCGGGCGTACTTTCTCCGGGACAGGATCTGCATAAATGACAGCACTCAACAATAACAGCACTATTATTATAATCAGATATTTCATTATCTTCATTATTCCCCTCCCTTTCGTGCGATAACAAAACCTTCACCATAGTCCTTTTTCCATTTCCAGCCGCATAAAGAAGCCTGACACTCATGGTCATGTAATTTTGTCAGTCGTACACGTCCGACTTTGCGATAATCATATCCGATAAGCCCCCCGGTATACGGATCATAAACCGATTTTAACCGGTACAATTGATATGCTTCCCCTGCCCGCAAGCCTTCTTCTTTGCCATAGGTTAATGTTTGCTTTTTATCCGTTGTGCTGAGTTTATATTCTATCGGCAATAAATCCTGTGCAATCTGATACATTCCCTTCTGTGCAAATTTTGACGCCATATACAGCGCTCCCTCAGGGGTAACAAATACACCTGAATATACCGCAGATTTTGTACATCGGATTGCCCCTGTTTCAAAATTGACAAGCTGAAATACAACCGTTACAAATGCCACATAATAATCAATATACTTAGTCTGATTATTCTCAACTTTTTCAATCTGAATATCAGTTACATCAAACCGCAATGCCCAGGTAATATCTGCTATAAGCCCTGTTTTTACCATCTGATTGGTATCACCAATAAGTCCGCTGAGAGTTAAATTTTGTTCAGCAAGCTGCGCTTCAATTACCCGTCGTTCAATAGTATTATACATACTATTCTTTGAAACATCACTGGCAATCAGCCCTTCAATAGCACGACCACGCTGGTCAAGAGATACTCCACTGCTCGGTAAAACCATCACACCGGGTTTGTTATTGTTGAATTGATAACTGTCGCGAAAATGAATTTTTTTTCGGGTGATTTTTTTACTGGCTTGCTTAACCGCTTTCCCTGATTTTTTCTTAAGATTGTGGAAAAAATGAAGCCGATGCCCTCGTGTAATACCGGATTGAAGAATTTTCCCGCTCTCAAGATCAACATACTGATAACTGACAATTGCATGTGTTGTCGGTAATATCCATAATGTCGGCTTACGATAAGAACTTAATATATCAGCAGTTAACGCAAACCGAGATCCCCCGCTGTCATCGGAAAATATTTCTTCCGGATTTGCATTATCAGCAGAACGATTGATCAATTGCACCCCATTTTTCATATTCAAATGATGTGTCATATATTTCGAGTAATAATTCGTTAACCCGCTTTGAGCATTATCAAACGGCGGTACATAAATAACCTGTTCAACAGCATATGCACTTCCCGCTGCCATGCATAGCACTGCAATAGATATAATAACCCTTATACTAATATGTATTATAAAATCATTTATATTGTTCATAAGCATCTCCCGCAATGATACGTTACATTCTCTCCTGTTATTGTGCATAAACCTATTGACTCTGTAAAGCTATTTTTAGTTTTCTTTATTACTTTATAATAAACGAAGAATACACGCTAAATACAATTCTGAAGCCGGAAAACATCCATAATAGCGATCTTTACACAATTTAACCACATCTGTTTAATACGAAGTTTTGTACTGTATTGAAAGATTACCACCCTATATTGGCACCGACAAAGTCATATACTGTATTGAAAGATTGCCCCCCTATATTGGCACTGACAAAGTCGTATACTGTATTGAAAGATTGCCCCCCTATATTGGCACTGACAAAGTCGTATACTATATTGAAAGATTACCACCCTATATTGGCACCGACAAAGTCGTATACTATATTGAAAGATTACCACCCTATATTGGCACCGACAAAGTCGTATACTATATTGAAAGATTACCACCCTATATTGCCACTGACAAAGTCGTATACTGTATTGAAAGATTGCCCCACATAAAATAATCCCACTGTATTACTTCCGACATGAAAGTGTCCCTAAATGAAAAAGGCAACCATCAATCCATGATATTAAGATAATTATCAGGTTTTCTGCTATATATTTTTTCCATACTGACATTATCGTATTAACACTATCACTGATATTATTACTTTGGTATCACATTGCTATCACAAAACCCTTGACGCACAGGATAAAAATTATTATATATAATACCAACATTGCTGATACGAACCATACTGATAAATGCAGTACGCACCGTGCTGCATTAATAATATGGGTTATATCACTGCAACCCGTTTACGGGGACGTAGCTCAATGGTTAGAGTCCCGGACTGTCGATCCGGTGGTTGAGGGTTCGAGTCCCTTCGTCCTCGCAGTAAACCGACCTTTTAGGTCGGTTTTAGTTTTACAGCCAGCTTTCTACCTGCTTCAACCGCATCTCAATAACATTGCTCCTTCACTTCGTTTAAATATTTCGTTCCCAATTCTAAATCATAGCGATCACCATAATATCCTGCATCATTATTTATCATATCAAATATTTCATCATATTTTTCAATCCAGGCACAAGGATTATCAATATCAAAATAACTTATATCCTGTGCCCCTATACGAAAGAGCTCTGCCGGAGTATATTCCGAAAGCGGAATAAATATTTTATAAAACATATATGATACTTTATACTCTTCCCATGATTTCAGCGGCGATGGAAATGCATTATTGTAATTCGATATTGACCGATATGCCGAATATATCGCACCCATACAATTTTGCACCTTATTCAAAGGAATTCCTTCAAAAAAACCATTGTAGGTATATATCCAGAATAAATTATTATAGGCGAGTGATTTTATTATCGCATCATCCGTAACTTTCGCTGCCATCAAAAATGCCGCCGCTGCTTCTTGATGCGGATGTATAGTGCCATTCATATGGAAAGGAATATACTTCAGCACATTACCAAGCAATAAATAATCCCACCCATCAGGGTGTTTTGATTTCCTGATTGCTTCCTTCAGAAGAATCTTTATCAACCGGCAATCACTGCTTATATAATTAAACGCAACCTGACTTCTTGCCGCAAGACGATATGCTCTCGGCGTGTCCAAACCGGCATTAATTCTGTGCAGTAAAAGAATTGTATTTACATTCCGGCATGCCCAACAATACCTATAGTCCGCATAGTTTTTATTAATTCTCTCCTCCATTGCATCTAAAAACTTCTTATCAGATTTAATTGACAGAAGAGAACGTACTTCCTCACCTATTCTCCAATTCGTTTCCTCTCCGGGGATTTCATGCGGCGCCACATCCTCTGAATTATTCATATACATATCCAAAACAAGGTCGGCAAAGGGATGACCTTTTTCCCCTTCCTCAGGATAATCAATTTCCAACGGAACATTCGTAAGACTATAGGATTCAACCGTTTCAAAATATTTTTCTAAATACCGCTGCTCGTTTGAAGTCAATTCCACATTATATTCATTACACCATGACTCCTCCCAGTCGGGATATACAATCGGCTGCTCCCGCCAGTTCGTATCTATATGCACTTTTTTAAAAGTATTTGTTGCCGGCTGCGGCTCCGGATTTTCTGCTTCGGCAGTTTTACATCCGCCGATAATAACTGCCGTCGTCATCAGCAGCAGAGAAATCAAAATATATAGAATACTTTTATTCATTTTCATATACAACGTTTTCATATACAACCTTCACTCCCTTTCGTGATACATTGTGTCAAAATCATTGATACAGGAACGGGAATTGGATGAGGTATACAACCTTCAGTCCTTTTCGTGATACATTGTGCCCGTCCTGCTTCAACCGCATTATGACCGGGGTCAATACAAATGGTCATCTTATTGCCGCCGTATGAAAGCGCGGTCAGACATAAAACAATAAATAATACTGCAGCAATTATAGTGCGGCTCATTCTTTAATTACTCCTCCGTTATCGTTCCTTCGGCAGCAGCAGTGTGATAATTGTTGAATTGTTTTTCGATAATCATGTTGAGGAACTCCTCATATAAATAATATACCACGTTATAAAAGTTGTAAAGCTTTACAAAT
>Ga0256845_1000442_pt1 | contig 39390 bp, 34 predicted proteins | sample RiftiametaG_FD_189101 | JGI IMG/M metagenome (GOLD analysis project Ga0256845, IMG submission 189101) | Tube worm associated microbial communities from hydrothermal vent at the East Pacific Rise, Pacific Ocean - Riftia | ecosystem: Host-associated > Annelida > Integument > Unclassified ...
ACCTGTATATGAACATTAAGGACAAAATCCCCTTTTTGTTCCTTGTTCATATACAGGTAAGACTTTTGAAGCGGGTATCTGCTTTGTTTATATATATTGACCGAGAATTACTGTGATAAATAGCCCATGTCTTTTTGCATGAAGATTGGATTGTCTGGATAAACAAAAGGAAATAGATAACAGCCATTGACATTTTTGGTAAGTTTTTTTAAAGTCAAGACACAAGTTGAAAATATATTCACATCAAAAAAGGAATTATTAGAATTATGGAATTTCAAAGACGCGCCAGGGCTGTAAATAAAACCATCCTTATTATTGATGATGATATATCAATTCGTAAAAGTATTTCCATGCACCTTGAGGATAATTTTTATAAAACATTAACTGCTGAAAATGGGCGTGAAGGTATAGACTTATTTGAAAAAAATTGCCCTGATCTTGTCCTTGTTGACCTGCGCATGCCTAAAGTCGATGGATATGAGGTGATCAGATATATCCATAAAAAGGCGCCTGAAGTTCCTCTTATTGTTGTATCTGGAGTCAATAGTATCAAAACAGCTATTGAGGCAATGAAAATCGGAGCATGGGATTTTTTGACCAAGCCTGTTACAGATCATTCTGTGTTAATACATTCCATTGAAAAAAGTTTGGATCATGCTGAATTATTAATAGAGAAAAAAAGATCTGAACAAAAATTTTATGATTTATTTAATAATGTCTCTGATTTCCTTTATTCCTATGATTTGAATGGGTTTTTTATTGAAGTGAATGAAACTTTTAAAAATGAGATAGATTATCCCCATGATATATTAAAGGGCGTGGATGTAAGAAATATAATGCCGCAAAAACTCATTGCCGGCTTTGAAAAGTCTTTAAAGGAAATTGTTATAAATAAGAAAGATGAAGGGAAATTTCAAATCCGCTCGTCAAAAGGTAAAATTTTATTTGTGGAATATAAAAATATACTGGTTGATGAAGGTAATGGGAAACAACCTTTTATTTCCGGCTCTGCAAGGGACGTAACCATGCGGGAACTTGCCGAAAAAGAAAGAAAAATTGCTAAAAAGCGTGCTGCAGAACAGGAAAAAAAAGCATTGGTAGGTCAGATTGCAGGCAAGCTTGCCCATGATTTTAATAATATACTTGGTGCAATATTGGGCAGGGCTCAACTCTCACTTTTACAATGTGAAGATAAAAAAGTAATTAAAAGCCTTCAATTAATCATTGAACAAAGTCTGCGAGGAAAAAGCCTTACCCAGAACCTTGTTGCCTTTGCAAGAAATCAGGAGCCAAGACAGGAAACAATTAATATAAATAAAAAAATTGACCTTGTTTTGAATTTATTGGAACGCGACTTAGAAGGTATTGAGATTGTAAAAGAGTATAAAACGTCCATACCTACATTGATAGCAGATCCAGGTATGATTGAGCATGTGCTTGTAAATATTATTCAGAACTCAAGTCATGCCGTGAGCAAAATAAAATTCCCTAAACTTACCTTGAGAACATATTATTTTGAAAGCAAAATCTGTATTGATGTACAAGATAATGGCTGTGGTATACCAAGGGAACATTATAGTGATATTTACACTCCGTCTTTTACTTTAAAAGGTGGTAAAGATGTAAGCCAGTCATATGCTGACAATATTAAGGGAACCGGATATGGTATGGCAAATGTGAAAAATTATATTGAAAAGCACAAGGGAGAAATTGTATTTGAAAGCGAAGTTGGTAAAGGCACAAAGTTTACCATGGCATTCCCTTTGATCAAAAAAGAATTAACAGGAAAAGAAATTAAAGAGGTTAGAAAAACAATAATCTATAAAGAAAAAACTATTCTGCTTGTGGAAGATGAAAAAGCAATATCAGATGTCCAGTCAAGGGTGCTGTCCAAGGATCCCTTTAACCATGATGTTGATATAGCAGGTACAGGACATATTGCCATAAAAATGTTTAAAGAAAAGAAATATGATTTTATCAGCCTTGATTACCTTCTCCCGGGAGGTATGAATGGTATGGATGTGTATAATAAAATACGAGAGACAGATAAAGAGGTACCAATACTTTTTGTTTCGGGAAATATTGAATTTTTAGAGTCAATTGAAGATTTGAGAAGCAAAGACCCCAACCTTGATCATCTTTCAAAACCCTGTCAGAATAAAGACTATGTAGAGAGTATTAATAAATTATTTGCAAAAAAAGAAAAAGGATAGAGCCGGAGTTTAAACCGGCTCCATTATTCAAGTTTTGTTATGCCTATATGGTTTCCATTTTAATAACAGGGTGTTCCTTTAAGTATTCCAGCCTGTTTAAGCCATTAATATAAGCAAGAGCACTTGCAGTTATTATATCAGGATCAGCACCTCTGCCCAATGCTATAATTCCATCCTCGGAAAGCCTTACAGTAACTTCACCCTGGGCATCAGTTCCACTTGTCAGGGCACTGATTGAGAATCTTAAAAGTTCTGATTTTGTTCCTGTAATCTCTGAAATAGCATTAAAGACTGCATCTATGGGACCATTGCCGTCTTTAGCACCTTTTACAGGTCTGTCATTGATATTGATTTCAAGACTTGCAGTGGGATAAATAGTGTTTCCGCAAACAACATTGATGTATTCAAGACTGAATACTTCAGCTTCTCTTAAAACACCTTCGTTAACAAGGGCTTCAATATCTTCATCCATAATTGTTTTTTTCTTATCAGCAAGGGCTTTAAATTTTTTGAACACTGTTTTAAGTTCATCCTCACTCAAGGTATATCCCATGCCTTCAATATGGTTTTTAAGGGCATGTTTACCTGAATGCTTGCCCAGAACCAGATTATTTTTATTTAAACCAATGGTCTCGGGTTTCATGATTTCATAGGTCATGGGGTTTTTTAAAATCCCGTCCTGATGAATACCTGCTTCATGGGCAAAAGCATTGGCTCCTACAATGGCACGATTTGGTTGAATTATAATACCTGTGATCATGGATACAAGCTTGCTTGTGGGATATATTTTTGTTGTATCTATTGAGCATGTCTGGGGGAAAAAATTTGGTCTTGTGGAAAGGGTCATGGCAATTTCTTCCAGGGATGTATTTCCTGCTCTTTCTCCAATACCGTTAATTGTTACCTCGACCTGCCTTGCTCCGGCTGTTATGGCAGCAAGAGTATTGGATGTGGCAAGCCCCAGATCATTATGACAATGGACGCTTAATATTGCTTTGTCCATATTTGGAGTATTTTTCATAACATATGTTACAAGTTCTGAATATTCTGCAGGGATCGCATACCCTACAGTATCCGGCAGGTTGATTGTTGTTGCACCTGCATCAATGGCAGCCTCAAATACTTTACACAGAAAATCAGGGTCACTGCGGGATCCGTCTTCGGCTGAGAATTCAACATTATCGGTGAATGAAGCAGCCTGGCGTACGGATTTAATGGTCTGGGCAAGAACCTGTTCCCTTGTCATTTTTAATTTATATTCCATATGTAAATCAGAAGTGGCAAGAAAAGTATGTATTCTGGGATGAACAGCATTTTTGACAGCTTCCCATCCTCGATTAATATCAGCTTCAGCAGTCCTGCAAAGAGATGCTACCTGCGTGTTTTTAAGGGTTTCAGCAATCATTTTAACTGCAAGAAAGTCATCTTCAGAAGCTGCTGGGAACCCTGCTTCAATTACATCTACACCAAGTTTTTCAAGCTGGGTTGCAATACGCAATTTTTCAGCTTTATTCATGCTTGCCCCGGGGGATTGTTCACCATCTCTTAAGGTAGTATCAAATATGATTATTTGATTATCCTTATTTGTTATATTTGTTTGTGACATTTTATTCCTTTTAAAAATTTTAATAATGATTAAACTTTAGTTTTTATTCAATATCCATTAAAGATTCATGGATAATTTATATTGGAAACTATCTGCAAGAGCCTGCCAGCTCGCTTCAATAATATCTTCAGATACACCCACGGTTGTGAAAACACTATTTTCATCTCTTGACTCAATTAAAACCCGTACTCTGGCTTTTGTCCCGTCCACACCATCAATTACGCGGACTTTAAAGTCAACAAGGCGCATATTATTTAATTCAGGATAAATATAGGAAAGAGCCTTTCTTAATGCATTATCAAGGGCACTTACAGGACCATCACCTTCAGCAGATGTTATTTCGCTTTTATCTCCAACTTTTATTTTTATCATGGCATGGGAATAACATGGGCGTTCCATATCTTTTTCCACGGAAACCCTGAAAGATTCAAGCTCAAATCTGGGTTTGAACTGACCAGTTAGTTTTTCCATTAGAAGTTTAAGGGAACCGTCTGCTATATCAAATTCATAACCATAGTTTTCAAGCTCTTTTATGTTAGAGACTATGTTAATACCATTTTTTTTATCATTTTTAAGATCAACACCAAGCTCTTTAGCCTTATATTCAATATTACTTCTGCCTGATTGTTCAGAAACAAGCACTCGACGGTGGTTGCCCACAAGCTCAGGATCCATATGTTCATATGCCCTTGCAATTTTGTTCACAGCACTTACATGAATTCCGCCTTTGTGGGCAAAAGCACTTTTACCCACAAAGGGTCGATTACAAAGGGGAGGAATATTGGCAGCTTCACTGATAAAACGGGAAAGGCTTAAAAGTTTTTTTAGATTTTTCTCATCCATGCAATTTATTCCAAGTTTAAGACCAAGGATTGGGATTATTGATGTAAGATCAGTATTGCCACACCTTTCACCATATCCGTTAATTGTTCCCTGAACCATCATAACCCCCTGTTCTATTGCTGCAACAGAGTTTGCAACAGCCATGGCACAATCATTGTGTGCATGTATACCAAGAGTGATTTTATCAAAATCAGATTGTAATGATTTTTTTAAATGTCTTGTAACATCCCCGGTGATTTTTGCAATTTCAGAAGGCATGGTCCCACCATTTGTATCACATAATACAAGGGTCTGAGTATTACCTTTGACTGCAGCTTCTAATGTCTGTAAGGCATATTCGGGATTGTCCTTGTACCCGTCATAAAAATGTTCAGCATCATAGATAACTTCACGACCATGTTGATGCAGATATTCAACACTTTGAGTGATCATTGCAAGGTTGTTTTCCTTAGCATTGTTCATTATCTGTTCAACATGGAGATCCCAGGATTTGCCAAATATTGTTACAACAGGTGCTTCGGATTTGAGAAGCGCCTGCAGGTTGGCATCTGTTTCAACATTTTTAGAAGGGTGTCGTGTGGAACCAAAAGCTGCAATTTTTGCATTTTTAAACTTAATGTCCCGGGCAAGTTTAAAAAAGGCTTCTGCTCCCGGGTTGGAACCTGGCCACCCGCCTTCAATATAGTGAATTCCAATATCATCAAGTTTTTTTGCAATTTTAATTTTATCTTCAGGCGAGAAAAATATATTTTCACCCTGCATCCCATCCCGTAGAGTAGTGTCATATAAAAGTGCTTTTTCCATTTTTCCCCTATTATTTACTTAAATTACCTGTTTGAAGGTCTAAGCTTTCTTACTGCTCTTCCTGCACTCCACATCTCAGAATCATGAATTTCTTTAAGCTCTGCTGCAAGTTTTTCCTTATAATCAGGTGCACTGTTTGCCTTAAGTGTTATTGCAGTTTCATTTCCGGAAACAACTGATTCATATAATTCTTTAAAAACCGGAAGTGTTGCTTCTTTAAATTTTGGTTTCCAGTCAAGGGCACCTCTTTGAGCAGTTGTACTGCAATTTGCATACATCCAGTCCATACCATTCTGGTCAACAAGTCTTATGAGACTCTGGGTTAATTCTTCAACGGTTTCATTAAATGCTTCAGAAGGAGAGTGGTTGTTTGCCCTTAATGTTTCATATTGAGCTTCCATTATGCCGGCAAGAGCACCCATCAGGACTCCTCTTTCTCCGGTCAGGTCAGAGTGGACTTCTTTTTCAAATGTGGTTGGGAAAAGATAGCCTGAACCTATTGCAATGCCAATGGCAAGTGCTCTTTCTTCTGCTTTTCCTGTAAAATCCTGGAACACTGCATAGCTTGAGTTTATACCATCTCCTGCAAGAAAGTTTGCACGAACACTTGTGCCTGAGCCTTTGGGAGCTGCGAGTATGACATCTATGTCCTCAGGAGGAATAATTCCTGTCTGGTCTTTATAAACAATTGAGAACCCATGGGAAAAATAAAGAGCATCTCCTTTGTTAAGATTCTTTTTTATGATTGGCCATAAAGCTTTCTGGGCAGCATCAGATACAAGATATTGAATAATAGTTCCTTTTTGAGCAGCTTCTTCCATGGGAAACAAAGTTTTGCCCGGCACCCAGCCATCCTTAATGGCTTTTTCCCACCCCGGTCTCTTGGGATCATGACCGATAATGACTTCAAAACCATTATCCAGCATATTTTTAGATTGCGCAGGAGCCTGGACACCATATCCGATTACTGCAATCACATCATCTTTTAAAACCTGTTTTGCTTTTTTGATACTGAATTCGTCTTTTGTAATAATAGTTTCCTTTACACCACCAAAATCAATTTTTGACATTGTTTTCTCCTTTATAATTTTTATTTATCATGGTTTTTTATTTTCCATTTGTTCTTGCAAGAGCGATTGAACCTGTGCTTGCAATTTCAATGATTCCCATTGGTTTCATAAGATTTAGAAATGCTTCTAATTTTTCCATGTTACCTGATACTTCAATTGCATAATGTTCTATTCCCACATCGATTATCTTACATCTGAATATATCTACAATCCTTAATATCTCAGCTCTTTTATCAGGTTGAGCATTTACCTTGACAAGGGATAATTGTCTTTGAATAAACCTTTTTTCTGTTAGATCATTGATAGTTATTACATTGATCAATTTGTTCAATTGTTTTTTTATTTGTTCTATGATCTGGGGTTCACAGCTTGTAACCATTGTAATCCTTGAAACTTCCGGATTATTTGTTGCTGCAACACTTAAACTTTCAATGTTAAATCCCCGTCCTGAAAAAAGTCCTGATATTCTTGAAAGGACCCCGGGTTCATTGTCTACAAGAATTGAAAGCAAATAATTGGTGGAGCTCATAATTAAATCCTTATTTTAATTTATCCTAATATTAATAATTATCAGACCAGCAGCATTTCTGTTATTGCTTTGCCTGCAGGAACCATTGGATATACAGATTCTTCTTTTTCAACAATAAAATCCATGATAACAAGTCCATCATGATTAAGCCCTTCAGATAATGTTTTTTCAACCTGTTGAGGGTCAGCACATCTCATGCCTTTTGCACCATAAGCTTCGGCAAGTTTTACAAAATCAGGAGCATGACTCATTCCGGTTGAAGCATAGACTTTATCATAGAATAGTTCCTGCCACTGCCTTACCATGCCAAGATAACCATTATTTAAAATTACGACTTTTACAGGGAGTTTTGCTTCAATTGCAGTCATAAGTTCTTGAATATTCATCTGGATACTTCCATCTCCTGCAATGTCAATAACCATTTTGTCAGGGCAGGCAGCTTTAGCGCCAATGGCAGCAGGGAGTCCAAACCCCATAACTCCAAGCCCTCCTGATGTAATAAAATGATTGGGTTTTGTAAAATCATAGAACTGGGCTGCCCACATTTGGTTTTGACCGACTTCTGTAGTGATTATGGCCTCGCCTTTTGTTATTTCATTTAGTTTTTCAACCACATATTGAGGCTTTATAATGTCTTTTCCCTGGTCATATTTTAAAGGTATTGTGGATTTCCATTTATCTATTGTATCAAGCCATTCAGTATTTGCAGGCTTTTCTTTTTGTTCTTTTTTGAGTGTTTCAATAAACATTGAAAGGCTTGTTTTACAATCACCAACTATTGGACATATTACTTTAACATTCTTATGGATTGATGTGGGATCAATATCTATTTGTATGATCTTGGCATTGGGTGCAAAATGCTCGATGCTTCCTGTTACTCGGTCATCAAACCTTACTCCGACTGCAATCATAAGATCGCAGTCGCCCATGCTCATGTTTGCCCTGAATGTCCCGTGCATCCCCGGCATTCCAAGCCATAGATCGTCAGTGCCCGGGAAACAGCCAAGTCCCATGAGTGACGCTGTAACAGGAATATTTGCCATTTTTGCAAGCTCAGTTACTTCATTGGAAGCCTTAGATAAAATCACACCGCCTCCTGCAAAGATAAGAGGTTTTTTTGCTTTTACCAGCAAATCAACAGCTTTTGCTATCTGTTTTTTATTTGGTTTATAGGTTGGTTTATAAGAATTCAGCGATAGATCAGGATCAACAAATTCAATTTTTGCCTGCTGCACATCTTTTGGAAGATCCACAAGAACAGGACCTGGTCTTCCGGATTTTGCAATATGGAATGCTTCTTTTATGGTTTTTGCAAGATCTCGGACATCTTTAACAAGATAATTATGTTTTGTACAGGGTCGGGTTATTCCGACAATATCAACTTCCTGGAAAGCATCATTCCCGATAAGGGCAGTTGGTACCTGACCTGTAAATACCACAAGAGGTATGGAATCTGAATGTGCCGAAGCAATACCTGTGACAGCATTGGTAGCGCCTGGTCCTGACGTTACAAGGGCAACTCCGGTTGTTGATTTTGCTCTGGCATAGGCATCAGCTGCATGAATTGCTCCCTGCTCGTGGCGTACAAGGATATGCCTTAAATCAGAATGCTTGTTAAGCTCGTTATAGATATCAATTACAGCACCACCCGGATATCCGAAAATAGTATCAACTCCCTGGTCTTTTATCATTTTGATAAGTATTTCAGCACCATTAAGTTCCATTTAATACTCTCCTTGTTTTTTAAATATTGCGCCATTTGCAGCTGAAGTAACCTGGTTTGCATACCGTGCAAGATAGCCATGTTTTATTTTTGGCTCAGGTTTTATATATTTTTTAAATCTTTTTTTAATTTCATTGTCTGAAATTTTGAGTTCAATTGTTTTGTCAGGTATATTGATGATGATTTCATCATTTTCCTTAACAATGGCAATCAAGCCTTTTTCACTTGCTTCCGGAGATATGTGACCAATGGATGCTCCTTTGGTACCTCCGGAAAATCTTCCATCTGTTATCAAGGCAACGCTGTCATCCAGCCCCATGCCGGCTATTGCCGAGGTGGGGGTCAGCATTTCTCTCATTCCAGGACCGCCTGCAGGTCCTTCATAGCGTATTACAATTATGTCACCCTTTTGGATTTTACTGGTCATTATAGCCTCAGTTGCCTCTTCTTCTGAGTTAAATACCCTTGCAGGACCCTTGTGCTTTAACATTTTATCGACTACAGCCGACTGTTTGACAACACAGCCATCTTTTGCAAGATTACCAAAAAGCACAGCAAGTCCGCCTTTTGTATGGTATGGGTCGTTAAACGGTCGAATAACGCTATTGTCCAATGTCCTGATATTATCAAGATTTTGTCCAATAGTTTTTGATGTGACAGTCAGGCATTCTTTATTGATAAGTCCGTTGTCATTTAATTCTTTTAAAACAGCACTTATTCCTCCGGCTCTGTTTAAATCTTCAATCCTGTGCTCTCCTGCAGGGCTTAAAGCACAAAGGTGAGGTGTTTTGTTGCTTATTTCATTTATCAATGCAAGGTCAATATCAACATTGGCTTCACTTGCAACGGCTTTAAGATGAAGAACAGTGTTTGTGGAGCAGCCAAGAGCCATATCAACTGCTAATGCATTTTTAAAAGCATCAGATGTCATGATTTTATCAGGGGTAATGTTTAGTTTAAATAATTCCATAATCTGCATGCCTGCATGTTTTGCAAGCCTTATCCTCTGGGACATGGGACCAGGGATTGTGCCGTTTCCCGGTAAACCCATTCCAATGGCTTCTGTCAGGCAATTCATGGAGTTAGCTGTAAACATTCCTGCGCATGAGCCGCAAGACGGGCAGGCAGCATCTTCAATTTCTTTTAGTTTGTCTTTGGAAAGTTTGCCTGAGTTGACAGCCCCTACAGCTTCAAAAACACTTACAAGATCGATTTTTTTGTTATGATCATCAGGATGCCTTCCTGCAAGCATGGGACCGCCGCTGATAAATATTGCCGGGATATTAAGCCTTGCTGCTGCCATGAGCATGCCCGGTACTATTTTATCACAATTTGGAACCATGACAATTGCATCAAAAGGGTGTGCAGTTGCTACAACTTCAATTGAATCTGCAATCAGCTCACGGCTTGCCAGAGAATAATGCATTCCTTTGTGGTTCATGGCAATCCCATCGCATACTCCTATTGTGGAAAAAGACATGGGGGTTCCGCCAGCCATATTAATTCCTGCTTTGACAGCTTCTACTATTTTGTCTAAATGCATATGCCCCGGAATAAGCTCATTTGCAGAGTTTGCAATTCCTATAAGAGGCTTTTCAATCTCTGTGTCAGTAAAGCCTATTGCTTTCATTAAGCTTCTGTGAGGTGCCCTGTTAATTCCTTTTTTTGCTGTATCACTTCTCATTTATTTTCTCCCAAAAACAAAAAAAGCCGTTATCTGCCCTTTTGGGGCTGATAACGGCTTTTGAAGATTAGTTAAGGTCTTATGCCACTACGTGCCCCGTTTAATGGAGGTGCTGAGGACCTCCACAATAATTATGAGGACGAGTAAAATATTAATAAAATTTCTGTTAAGCATTTTTTAAAACCTTTAATTTAAATATAATTTAACAGATATACCTTAATCTGTAGGAATGTCAAGCTTAATTTTATTTATTCAGCAATTCTCGGTCAATATATATGAACAAGGAACAAAAAGGGGATTTTGTCCTTAATGTGCATATCCAAGCCTCACTTCTTCCTTTTATTTTTCTATAATAACCAAAAAAACAAAATTGTATGTAAATATTTTGACTATATTACACTTGTTAATCTTTAAAATAATTTTTGACCGAGAATTGCTGTTATTTATTTGTTTTATAAGGTTCATTTGTCTGGTATATTAAATACTAATTCATTGTTTTATTTTCACCAATTGAATAAAATTATTTAAAGACCATATAACCTTTAGAATATAACGAATAAGATATTATGAATAAAAATTTGTTTAAAAAAAATCATAAACATGAATTGGCTAAGCTTAGAAAAGAAGTCAAAGAATTAAGATATGCTGAAAAGATTAATCAGATTTCATTTGAAATATCAAGTGCTGTGAATACAACAGCAGATTTAAAGGATTTATATAAATCAATACATGAGTCCTTAAAAAAATTGATTTTTTTACCAAATTTTTATATTTCCATTGTGGACAGGGAAAAACAATTATTGTATTTCCCCTATTGTGAAGACGAATGTGATGGAAACGGAGAGCTTGAACCAAGATCATTTAAAATCGGTTCTCTTACAAAAGATGTAATAGTCAATAAGCTGCCGCTGTTTCTTGGCAGGAAAGAAATAACAGAGAGGTTTAAAAATAATGCTGCTGCAGGTACTTTGTGTGAGGCATGGATAGGAGCTCCATTAATAGTTGACAATGAAGCTATTGGTGCCATGGTCATGCAAAGTTATGATAACCCTGAAATTTTTTCTAAGAGAGATCTGGAGTTTTTTATCTCTATTTCAAACCAGGTAGCCATGGCAATTGATAGAAAATATGCCATTGATCAGCTTGAAAAGAATGAGGAAACTTTCAGAGCCCTGGTGCAAAATTCTGATGATATTGTTATGCGATTTGATAGACATTATCGCTATCTTTATGTAAATCCAGCTATTAAGATTTTAGATTTAATACCGGAAGAAATGATAGGGAAAACCCATGGGGAAATTGGCTTTCCATCAGAATTTTACGAGCAGTGGGAAAAAAAGATTGAACAGGTCTTTATTACAAAAAAAAGCTGTAGAGCAGAAGTCTATACTCCCGGTGGATTCTGGTTTGATTGGCTTTTACGCCCGGAATTTTCATTCAATGGTGAAGTCGCTGCTGTTATGACATCGGCAAGGGATATAACCGAGCGGAAAAGGCTGGATGCCCAGAGAGCAAGTTTAAATAGTATTAATCAAATTATAATAAATGCAGAAAATATTCAGGAAATGCTTGATAATGCGTTAATAGAGGTGCAGAAAATATTTATAACTGACAGAGCATGGATAGGTCAGTTTAATTCTATTACCAATCATTTTAATTTGTTAAGTGAATATACATTGCCTGAATGGCCGGGAGCCATGGCTGAAGAACAACAGATCAATATGGGAAAAGATGCTATTGATAGGCTTATCAGGGTTGCAGAAGATAGAGGGCTCATTGTTTTTGATCAAAAAGCAATGGATAATTTGAGAGAAGATATTATAAGAGAATATAAAATCAAATCCATGATGATTATGCCTGTCCATAGTGAGGATGATATTACCTGGCTGTTCGGAATTCAACAATGTAGCCAAGAACACGCGTGGACACCGGCAGAACAGGATTTTTTCAAAGAAATGGGCAGGAAAATTACCAATGGTTTAAATAATATGCTGCTCCACAGGAAACTAAAAGATGCTAAAAATTATATTGATAATATTATTGATTCAATGCCGTCGATTTTGATAGGGGTGAATGCTGAACTTAATATTACAAGAATGAACCCAAGAGCAGAAACCTATGCAGGTAGAAGATATTCTGAATCCAAAGGAGAGAAACTCCAGTCTGTTTTTCCATTTTTACAACCATATATTGAGAAAATTATTCAGGCAATGGAAGACAGAAAAGCCTCGGGAGAGACTAAAATTCCAAGACATATTAATGGTAAACTCTGTTATGAAAATCTCACTATTTATCCATTGGTTGATGGAGCAATTCAAGGTGCGGTTGTCAGAATAGATGATGTGACAGAACAGGTAAAAATAGAAGAACTGATGGTCCATTCTGAAAAAATGTTATCAGTGGGAGGGCTTGCAGCTGGCATGGCACATGAAATAAATAACCCCCTTGCCGGAATGATGCAGAATGCCCAGGTTATTAACAATAGATTACTTAAGGATCTGCCTGCTAATAACATGGCTGCTCAGAAAGCTGGAATTACTATTGAATCATTAAAAGATTATCTGGTGCAACGTAATATTCCGAATATGCTTGAAAATATAAACAAGGCAGGACGTAATGCAGCACAAATTGTTCGCAATATGCTTGCTTTTGTCCGTGAAAAAACAGGAGCTAAAACATTGAATAATATGGCGGATCTGGTTGATGCTACCATTGAACTTGCCCACCATGATTATGATTTAAAGAAAAAATATAATTTTAAAAATATATTGATTACTCGTGACTATGACCCTGATTTACCTGAAGTTTTGTGTGAATCAAATATGATTCAGCAGGTTGTTTTTAATATACTGAAAAATGGCGCTGAAGCCATATTTGAAAGGTTCCATCAGGCAGCCTGCCAGACAGATGATAGTGTTGATTTACCAGAACCTGAATTCTGTATAAGACTTGTAAAAAAACAGGATAGTATAATTATTGAAATCAAAGATAATGGGATAGGCATGGATGATAATACGGCAAAACATGTTTTTGATCCCTTTTTTACAACAAAAGATCCTGATAAAGGAACTGGATTAGGGCTTTCAGTCTCGTATTTTATTATAGTAGAAAATCATAAGGGTGAGATATCAGTTGAACCGATGCCAGATCATGGATCAGTTGTTACTATAAAGCTTCCAATTAATAATCATGCCTAATATACCAGGACAATTATTTATTATGTATGGTTGATTGCCGATGCCATGTAACCTGCGCCAAACCCATTGTCAATATTGACAACAGAGATATTGGAACTGCATGAATTCAGCATACCGAACAGGGCTGTAAGTCCATTAAAACTGGTTCCATAACCTATGCTTGTGGGAACTGCCAGAACAGGCGCTTTGACCATGCCTGCAATAACACTTGGAAGGGCGCCTTCCATTCCTGCAACAGCAATAATAACACTTGCTGCCTCAATAATATCTTTATGGGCAAAGAGCCTGTGTATACCTGCTACACCAACATCGTATATGGATTTTGTTTTATTTCCCATGGCTTTTGCAGTGAGCAAAGCTTCTTTGGCAACAGGAATATCTGAAGTGCCGGCTGATATAACAAGTATTTCACCATTGCCTGTTATTTCCGGTTCTTTCTGCTTTAATTGAATGAGTCTTGCTTCTTCATCATATTCAATATTTTTGATTTTTTTTTGAATTTTTACTGCTTTATCTTTGTCCACTCGTGTTGCAAGTATGATATTGTCTCTGGTCATCATTGTTTCCATGATTCCAATAATCTGCATGCTTGTTTTGCCCTGGCCAAAGATAACTTCGGGAAAGCCTTTTCTAATGGCGCGATGATGATCTATATGTGCATAGTCTATATCTTCAAAATAAAGATTGCTTAATAAATGTTCTGCTTTTTCCATGGATATGGATTTTGAATTCAAATTTTGAAGTATTGCTTTGATTCTTTTTTTAATCAATTTTATGGTGTCTTATGAATTGTTTATAATTTTAATAGGTTACGCGTGTTTTTTCTTTAGCCACGAGAGTCCTTTTGAAGGTTTGCCTGGTTTTGAATCCTCAAGATCCTCCAATTCCAAAGCTTCCTCTTCTGCACTGAGAGTCATATCAGTTTTTTTTTTAGGAGGAGTTGATTTTGTAGTCTGATATCCCCATTTGTAGCGGCCGAATTTTAAATATCCATAGACATTGTTTAATCTTGCATCAATGGATTTTGAAATGGGTATAATATTACCTTCTATATTAGGCAGCAGATATTCAACAAGTTCAAGGCTTCCTCCACCGGAAAGTAAAATGGAATCAAGATCCCAGTCATCTGCCCATAAACGGTTTAAGTCTGATGTTATGGCTGATGAGAAATGGCTGTAAACCCTTTTTTTCAAGTTGGTAATATTATATTCTCTGCCTTTGATTTTGATTGCACCGGAATCAATAAATCTAAACATTCGGTATAATTCAAGGTTTATATTACTTTCTTGTTTAAGCTTGTTTGCAATAATAGTAAAACATTTTGAAATTCCAACATCTAATGTTGATGACCCTCTTTCAATATACTGGAGGTGATCAAATATACTGAAATCCGTGGTCTTAAACCCAATATCCATAACTCCAAGCTTTTGCATGGACAATTCTTTGTTTACAATTTTGCCTGAATCATTAAATATAAGATTAAATACACTTCCAATGGGTTGGGGTATTATATGAACCTTTGCAATGGAAATGGTTTTTGTGACATCTTGTTGGCCTCTGTTGTGAAAAGTTATTTCATGATTACCAATAAGCACATCTTTAAATTTTTTAGTATCTCTTTTTAAAAATCCCACAGGAAGACCTGATACGACATGCAAAGGTTCTTTTGCATTACTGCATATGCCTGCAGCAGCAACAGCAAGGATTTTAACAAAATCAGAAATTAATTTGTCCTGATCCAGGGTGTAATCACGGATATTTGATTGGAGCTCAGCATAATCGCCTAGAAAATAACTTTTATCATCTATGGTTATATGCAGATTAGAAGCAGCAGAATTATCTCCAATGGATGAATGGAATTGTATGTCAGCAGCATCGCCTATAATTGATTTTATTATAACCTGATTTTTGCCATTATATGCCTTTGTGAAACCAAAGCCGACATCAATACCTATAATTTCCATGATGTCCTCCCTTTTTTATGAGTAAAGGTAACTTAAATAACTTAAAAAAAATGCAAACAAGTTAAAATGACTTAAAAATTTGTCAAATAATTGGCTGAAAGATAGCCATAGTTTGCAAAGACTCTTTATTTTAGATATTATTATACGAGGTGTTAGAATAAAAAGCAAATATAAAAAAAGGTGATTTAATATAATGGAAAAAGATCAGGTTTTTGCGCAAAAAATGGAAAAAGTCAGTCCTTTTGAATTTGATGAAAAAGTAGCAGATGTATTTAATGATATGCTTGAAAGATCAGTCCCCATGTATGAGGAAAGCCTTAAACAACAGGCAGGGCTTGTTTCAAGGTTTTATCAATCAGGAACAGATGTATATGATTTAGGGTGTTCCAATGGCAACCTTGGTATGAAGATTTTAAATGATAAGAATATTTCCATAATTGCGGTTGATTCTTCTTCTCCCATGATTGAAAGGTATAGATCAAGGCTTGATAACGATCAGAAACAATCAGTAAAATTAATATGTGATTACATAGAAAATATTCAAATTTCCAATGCTTCTGTTGTAATTGTTAATTTGACATTGCAGTTTATTGATATGAAAAAAAGGGCTGAACTAGTGAACAGGATTTATAAAGGTCTTGTCAAAGGTGGTGTGTTTGTATTAACTGAGAAAATTACCCATGACGATAAAATTTTTAAAAGTATATACGAAGATTTTTATATAAATTTCAAGTTGGAGAATGGTTATTCCGCACTTGAGATAAGCCAGAAAAGGGATGCCCTTGAAAAGGTATTGATCCCGGAGACCATTTCTGATCATAAAACAAGAATCAAAAAAGCAGGGTTTAAAGGATTTGACATATTCCTTAAATGGTTTAATTTTGCATCCATGATTGCCTGTAAATAATAAATTAAGGAAATAATGTTAATATATGGATAAACTGCTTTTAAAACATACAGAATTAAAAATCGATCAATGGATTGACCAGTTAAATGAGATAATTCAAAAGGAAACCTTATTTTTTAAAAAACCTAAAGGCAATGCATATGATTTTGATAAGGCATTAAAAAATCTTCCGGATATTAAGCCTTCCAATATTGATTTGTCCGGTAAAAAAATAATAATCGGAAAAGAATCAGATATAGATGAGAAAATTCATATTAACTTAAAAAAACAATTGCTTTATCTTTGCCCTTGGAGAAAAGGACCTTTTAATCTTTTTGGGATTGATGTTGATTCAGAATGGCAATCTTTTATAAAATGGGACAGGCTTAAAGATCATCTTGGTAATATTGAGGGGAAAAAAGTTTTGGATATTGGGTCCAGCAATGGATATTATATGTTCCGGCTTGCAGCTTTTAACCCTTTAATGGCATTGGGAATTGAACCCCAGCATTCTTTTTATTATCAATACCTTGCTTTGCAGAAATATTTAAATCTTGAGAATGTCCATTGTCTGCCCATAAAATTTGAAACATTACCAATAATGGGAAATTATTTTGATATGATTTTCTGCATGGGAATTTTATATCATAGGAAATCGCCTGTTGAGATGCTGCAGTCCATGCATAAAATCATGAAAAAAAACGGAAAACTTATCGTGGAAAATCTTGTGCTGGAATCTAAAGACGGATTATGCCTTTTCCCTGAATCAAGGTATGCAAAAATGAGGAATATTTTTTTTATTCCTGATCTTAAATGCATGGAATCATGGCTTAAACGTGCAGGGTTTTCAAATATCAAATGTATTGATGTATCAAAGACAACAATTGAGGAACAGAGAAAAACCAATTGGATTCATACGGAATCTCTTGTTGATTTTCTTGACCCTGAAGATTGTGATAAAACAATAGAAGGCTATCCTGCACCGGTAAGGGCTATTTTTACGGCATATGCATAAAACAGGCTCTTGGTTTTTAAAAACATTGATCAACAATTGACTTGATTTTGTTGCATGACTCTTTGATATCATTAAAATACCGGCTGCGCAGCTCCAGCATGAACATTCCTTTATAATCGGGCAGCAGGGTTTTAATTATTTTTTTTATGGGGAGATCCCCAAATCCCGGAGGCATATGAGAATCTCCCCTGCCAAAGGGCAGCTGATGGGTCTGTATTTTTTCATAATGGTGCACTGCCCTGCCAAAATTGTCATGGACATGGGTGTGAACTACCAAATCACGTATATCTATAACTGCATCCATTAAATCATATTGATAAAAAACAGAAGTCATGTAAAGGTGCCCGAAATCAAGATTTATTTTTACATTTTCTCTGTTGATGTTTATTACCTGGGTTTTGAGTTCTTGAATGGATTCTGCATAGGTATAGGGGCTTAAATCAAGATATGGTCTTGCATTTTCCAGAGCAATAAATATATCAGGATATTGTCTTGCAGCAGATTGCAATATAACAGCCTCTTTTTCAAGCATTTTTTTCTTTTGGGAAAGATTTGGGTTTTTTACAGGATAAATAAAAAAACGTTCTTCAGGAAGAAAACGTCCGGGATGGAGAACAACAATTTTTGCTCTTATTATCCTTGCAAACTCAAGGGTTGCAAGAAGTACGTCTTTGTGAAGTTCTGGCAGATCCATGTCCATAAGATTTAAAGGATTGGGCGAATGGATAGAGTATTGAAACTCAAAATTTCCCAGGATATTTACAATTTTCTCTAGTCTTTCACGCCTTAATTTTCCGTTAAAAATAGCATCAAGACCATGTATTGGCAATTCTACGGCTTTGGCACCCATATCCCTTATCTTTTCAAGATCCCTGAATAATTTGTCAAGGGAGCCATCAATCCTTGTCCCATCGATTTTACTGCCTGTTAAATTCATTAACCTCTCCCAGCCTAAAAAAAATTAAATAAATCTCATACGGATTTTACCGCAGAAATGATCTATGATCCCAACTGTTATAATTATAATTATCATTATTGTGCATACCTCTTGAAAAAGATATCCGTTTAATTTGTCAAATATGAGAAATCCGATTCCCCCTGCTCCCACAAAACCGAGTATGGCAGCACTTCTGACATTGGATTCAAATCTTAAAAGAGTATAGGAAACTAACCCTGGCAGAACCTGGGGCATTATTGAAAATACAATCACCTGTACTGCACCTGCACCTGTACTTGTAAGGGCTTCCACCTGCCCTGATTCGATTGCTTCGATTTGTTCGGAAAAAACCTTTCCAAGGATTCCAAAGGTGTGAATCCACAGGGCAAGTATGCCTGCATAGGGTCCAAGACCAATAACAGCAACAAATATCAATGCCATGACAAACTCGTTAAATCCCCGGCACGAATCTAAAAACCTGCGCACTGCAAAGGCAATGGATAATCGCATGGAACGCGATTTTATATCATCCGATGGTATGATTAATTCCAAAGTATTGGTCGCTGCAAAAAATGAAACAGGAACTGCACATAACACTGCAAGCATGGTTCCCCACACGGCAATAGCTATTGTTTCCACCAGTGCAGACAAATAACCCTTTAATTTTATTAGGGAAGTTTCCGGAGGGAAATAACCTCCTTTTTTATCTTTTAATGCATTATTCAATGCTTGTTTTTTTAAACCTTCCTTTTCGCTGATATCCATTCTGGCAAGTATCTTATCCCTGAATGCATCTCTTTCTTTTGCCTTTTCGCTGGGACCTGGCTGCTCTGACAAGGGAATTTTTCTATATTTTTTCGACATGAATTCTTCTGCCCTGCCTGCCGCTTCAATTTGGGGAGCCCTTTCTGCTCTTGCCTTTATGGAGTCCATGTCCTTGCTGGTCAATTCTCTTCCAAAAATATATTCCCTAGCATTACCCCGGTTTTCCCATAATTTCACAGGGCTTATACCGCACCAGAGATAGGTTGTGATTAATATGCCAAGGCTGATCAATATAAAAGTGAATCGTTTATACTCATCCTTCATAAGAGGCTTTTTGATTATGGATTGATAAGAATCCTTGGTGTTCTTTCCTGCATCAAGCAAAGTGCCATTCAGGCAGGGGATAAAAATAATAATTAATAGACCTGCAATGATAAACAAAAGCCCTTGTCCCATATCTTTTACAGGATTGAACATGATCAGGTTTGATCCGGTTGTGACATGGACAAACTCCATGAATTTTGAATACCATTTAAATTGAATGCTTCCTGTGTCGGAAAATTGAATCAGACCTGTAAAGAGTATAAAACATAATATCCCTGCCATGCCCGGGTAAAGCAGATAACCCGGGCGCTGGTGTTTTTTTGTCAGGACCAGGGTAAAAACCGCTATCCCTGATATGGGGAGTAGAAAAAGAACAGGGTAGCCGAGCATGGCAAAGGACATACCTGAAAAATGAAAGGGACCTTTGCTGAGCCAGGGCAGGAAAAACCCTGTGATTAACATTGCACCTGCGCCTTGAGCCAGATATTTATATCCCTTTATCATTGTTTAGTTTCCTTTCTTTGCCTGGAGTTTTGCTTTAAGTTGTTTCATATAACGCACCACATCATAACTTGTATCATTAACCGGCGTGTATCCGCCTATCTGGAGTTTTGCAAGACCTTTTTTATTAAAATTAAAGGACATGAGTGCTCCTGTAAATGCTGCTTTTAAACTTGAAGGCAGGTCTTTTCTTCCACACATGGGAGCACCTGGGATTAATTCTGATTTCCAGATAATATTAAAATCATTTGATCGAATAGCTCCTTTTTCAATCATACGTTTAAGATCAAGATCATTGGTGGCTGCAACATCAATTTTGCTGTTTTTTACGGCAAGCATGCTTGCACCATGGGAACCTGAAAAGGAAATTTCTTTAAAAAGTTTTTCCGGAGGAATACCAATATCCCTGTAAAACAACACACTTGGAACAAGGCAGCCTGAAGTTGAATTGGGATCGGTAAAGGCAAAGGTTTTTGTTTTGTCAGTGGCCATTTTCATGCTTGTGATTCCTGATTTTTTATTTGTGATTAGAATACCGTAATATCCTTTGCCGCCTTCTGTATTTAATTCCAGGGCAAGGGCCTGGGCATTGGCTCTGGATGATGCTTCAACATAACTTTTGGGACCAAAATATGCAAAATCAATATGTTTGTGTGCCATGGCAGTAATAATGCCTGCATAGTCTGATGCGGAAAATGGTTCCACTTTTATGCCAAGCTCCTTTTCCAGGTGATCAATTAAGGGCTGAAACCTTATTTTTATGTCTGCACCTCCTTCAGTGGGAATAAGTCCCAGTCTGATTTTTTTCGGCCATTTTTGACCCCCAAAGGCAGACACAGTGATTACCATGATAATACAAAGAACCATTGTAAAAATTTTTTGAATCTTTTTCATTTTTTCTCCTTTAATTAATAAATTATGCAGCAGCCTGCTTTGGTTCACAATTGAACAATGCAGACTCAAACCTGGACCCGTAGATCTCCTTTGCAACATCAAATGTGAAATTTTCCACATTATTGTTAAACACCATGTTGCCTTCTTTGACACCAATGATTCTTGTGGCATATTGCCGGGCAAGGTCAATCTGGTGAAGATTTATAATAACCGGGATATCTCTTAACATACTTATATCCTTTAATATGTCCAAAACACGTTTGGAACTTGCAGGATCAAGGCTTGCCACAGGTTCGTCCGCCAGGATCACCTTTGGATCCTGGGCAAGGGTTCTTGCTATGGCAACCCTTTGCTGCTGACCTCCTGAAAGGGAATCTGCACGTTTTGGTGCCAGGTGTTCAATACCAACCCTTTTTAATGCATCAAAACCTCTTTGTTTATTTTCATTGCTGAATTGTCTCAGGACAGATGCAAGGAACCACAAAGGATTGGTCATATGTCCCAGGCATCCTGCAAGAACATTTTCAAATACACTGAGTCTCGGAATAAGGTTAAACTGCTGAAAAACCATACCAATATCACTGCGCAGTTTTTTCAATTCAGAGCCTTTGACTTCTGTGATATCTTTATTATTTATCAATACCTTGCCCTCTGTTTTGGCAGCAAGGCGGTTGAGACACCTTAAAAGTGTTGATTTCCCTGCACCGGATGGTCCCAATATAACAATCACGTCACCTTTTCTGACTGAAAAGGAAATATTATTTACAGCTCTTACATTGCCCGGATAGATTTTGGTAAGGTTTTCCACCCGAAGTACTGGTTTAGGATCCTGATCCATTTTATTCCTCCTTTTATTAAATTATTATGATCTGCATTGAAACACTGTATTTCCCCGGACAATGGTATGGCTGACATGGGCCCAGGAGTTTTGTCTGTTCACAATTATTATATCTGCATCACTTCCCTGTACCAGCTGCCCCGGGATTCCAGGCTGGTTTAAAAAATTTCCCGGTCCTGAAGTGACTTTGCCAAGTGCAGTGCCAATGTCCTTTGTGAATTCAGATGCCATAAAGCATGCCTGGATAAGGGATTCCGGATAATAATCAGAAACAAGACCCGTGCAGAGGTCTTGTTCAATCACTTTTGAAGCTTTGAGGTTGCCATTGGTGGACTGATTTCTTATGAGGTTGGGAGCACCCATGAATACATCAATACCTATATTGGAGGCTGCCATGGCAGCTTCCATGGTAACTGGAAATTCACTTGCACCCACACCCAGTTTTTTTATCAAATTTATTTTTCCCTTTGTGTCATCATCATGGCTGAGCAGAGGGATTTCTGCATTGGATACTGCTTTTGTAAGTTTGTTTACCATGTGCCAGGCATGTTCATTTTTTTTAAGTTTTTTTTCTGCTTTTTTTAATATTTCCTGTTCAGAAATTGCATATTCATCAGCATGGAATTTTACATAGGATTCCATGGATTTGAACTGACCCTGCCCCGGTGTGTGATCCATAATGGAAAGAATATCCACAAGACCTTTATCAATCAGGCGCATCAATATTTTCAAGCTTTGTTTTGACCCGATTTCATAACGTATATGTATATTATGTTTTACAAGGGACTGGCAGGTTTTATTGAATTCTTCAATTTTTTCAACACATTTTTCAGCCTGATTTGGGGATCTCAGCCCCAGCTCATTGTCAGCAAAGCTTATGGCATGGCAAAAAGAAGTTATGCCGCAGCAGGCAAGATGGCGGTCTATGTTGAGAATTGCAAACCCAATGTCAAAAAATACATTTTTCCGTTTTTCTATGCTTCTTTCAAGACTGTCTGAATGCAGATCAACAATTCCCGGCATTATAAGGTTTCCCCGGGCATCAATCACAGGAATATCTGCAAAGCTTTTATCCTTTTTATATATTTCAAGAATTTTTCCGTTTTCAAACAATACTGCACCCTGATCATAGAGATTAACCCCGTCAAAAACCGCCCCATTGTTTATTATTTTTCTGTTTTTCATATTATTTTGTCTCCTTTTGCAATTGGTGATTGCACTCCCTTATTATTCGGGAAAATGTCAATGATCCTGCCATTGACAGAATCCTGATCTTTTTTGCTGTGAAATACTCCAAGGACACAGCTGCCACAGGAAACAGCTTCTCTGATCAGTTCGATTACAGTGGAACGGTTTTCAGGATCAAGGGATGCTGTGGGCTCATCTAAAAGCATGATGGGATAAGGAGCAATAAAACTTCTTGCAATATTAATCCTTTGCTGTTCTCCCCCTGAAAAGGTTGTTGCACAAAGGTTCCATAGACTTTCATGGATATTGAGCCTTTCCAGAATTTCCTTTCCTTTGATCATGGCCAGGGTTTTGTCGATTTTTCGCTCAATCAAAGGCTCAATCACAGTATCCAGCGCTGAAATCCTGGGCACAACCCTTAAAAACTGACTCACATATCCAATGGTTTTTTTTCGCACTTTGTAAATGGTCGCAGGATCTGCCCTTGCAATATCAACCTCATGATTATTATGTTTTATCAGGATTTTTCCTGCTCCCACCTTATATGTTGCATAAATCATGCGCAAAAGAGTGCTTTTGCCAGCACCTGAAGCACCTGAAAATATTGCGGCTTCTCCCGGGAAAAATTCCATGGAGAAATCTTCAAAGACCTTTATTCTCATTCCCTGCTGGTGGTGGAAAATAAAATCCTTTGCAAGGTTTTCAAGTTTAATTATCCAGTTCAATTTTTTTCCTTCCATAAAATTTACGGTTTTAATATTGAGGACACAAGCAATTGAGTATAGGGTTCTCTCGGATCATCCAGAATCTGGTCGCTTAAGCCTGTTTCAACCAAAGCACCGTTTTTCATGACATATAGTCTGTGGCACATGAGCCTTGCCACGGCAAGATCGTGGGTCACAAGGATCACGGAAAGATTCAGGTTTGAAACAAGTTTGCGTAAAATATCAATAAGCCTTGCCTGTACAGAAACATCCAGACCTGATGTGGGTTCATCCATGAGAATGATTCTTGGAGATGTGGCAAGGTTGGCTGCAATCTGGAGGCGCTGCTGCATTCCTCCAGAAAATGTGCAGGGCAGATCATCTATTCTGTTTTTGTCAATTTCAACCTTTTCAAGCCAGTCAAGGGCAATTTTCCGGATATTGCCATAATGTCTCATGCCGTTTGCCATGAGGCGTTCGCCAATATTTCCACCGGCACTTATGGACATGCGAAGACCGTCAGATGGGTTTTGTGTGACAAAACCCATCTGATCGTGTGCGATTTTTCTGATCAATACTTCATTGCAATGGCAAAGATCAATAGAACCAAAGCATGAATCAAAATAAACAGATCCGTTGGTCACAGGAGTTCTTCCTGCAATGCAATTTAATAATGTTGATTTACCTGATCCTGATTCGCCAACAATCCCGAAAACCTCACCAGAGGATAATTCAAAATTGATATCATGGCAGCCAATGTGCTTTCCATATAATTTTGAAAGGTTTTTAACCTTTATCAAGGGGAAATTATCACGCTTTATTGTTGTTTTGCCCATGGAGTATCCTTTTTTCTGTTATTATTGCAATATTCCGTGTCTGAACAGATAAAAAGCCGTTTGCCCTTATCATCCACAATGATCTCATCCAGAAAAGAATTGTCAGATCCGCACAGGGCACAGACACTATCCCATTTTTCAAGTTCAAAGGGATAATCTTCAAAATCAAGACTTACAACATCTGTATATGGCGGCACTGCATATATACGTTTTTCCCTGCCAGCACCAAAAAGATGGATCCCAGGAGATTGATGCAGCTTTAAATTATCATACCTTGGAATGGGTGAAGGGCTCATCACATATCGATTATTAACCTGTACAGGATAATCAAAAGATGTTGCAATTTTACCGCAGCTTGCTATGTCCTCATAAAGCTTGACATACATTGCACCATATTCCTGATAGGCATGTATCTTTGCGCATTCTTCCTGTTCAGGTTCAATAAATTGCAAAGGTTCGGGAATGGGAACCTGGAAAACCATTATCTGACCGTGTTTGAGCAATGTCTCAGGTATCCTGTGCCTTGTCTGAATAATACTTGCAAGAAAGGTTTGGTCGGTTATTTTAATATTTGCTGTTTTTTTGAAAAATTCTTTAATACTTATGGCATTTACAGTGTCATCCGAGCCCTGGTCAATAACCTTGAGCACATCATCTTTTCCCAGAAGAGATGCTGTAACCTGTAGACCTCCGGTTCCCCATCCATAGGGCAGGGGCATTTCCCTGCCGCCAAAAGGCACCTGGAACCCCGGGATTGCGAGAGCCTTTAATATGGCGCGCCTGATCATTTTTTTTGATTGCTCGTCCAGATAAGCATAATTATATTGGTGGTTCACTGATTGATTTCCTTTTTTTGATTATCTGTTTTTTTGTTTTGGGTGCGGATAAAGATCAATTCCGATTGAAAATCAACATAATGGGGCAGTTTTAAATGCTGAACAAAGCCTGAGGACTCTACATTATCACTGTGGGCTAAAATAAATTCATGGTCCTGACCCGGATATTTTCCCTTGCCGCTGTTCCGGCTGTTTTGCAATGATCTGTCTAAAAGGGCAATTGACATTGCCTTTCTCTCATTTTGTCCAAACACAAGACCATATCCGTTTTCAAATCCTGCAGGGGTTTCTTTTGTGCTGTCAAACCTGTTAACCATAAAGCATTCTGTGATTTTAACTCTGCCCAGGCAGATTTTGAAACCCAATTCCCGGGGCATATGGAATATATCTACATATCCGATCTTAAGTTCACCTAAAAAAGGATGTCTGTTAAGACCAAATCCCCGCTGCAGTGAATAGGCTGAGCCCAGCAGGAAACCTTCATCACCCCGGGCAAGTATCTGAAGTCTCATGCTTCTTGAGACAGGAAATTTTAAAGGCTGCCTTGTAATATCTTCAGGATTTTCACCAATCATTTCCAATTCCTGTTCTTTTTTTATCAGACCCTGGTTATATAGAATATCCATGGCACTTATAAATTCTTCAGACCCAGAGTCATATCCATGTTCTGAATCTGTATTATCCTGATAATGATCTTCAAACTCATCATCTTTAAATTCAATCAATCTATGGGTATAATCATAGGTGGGACCCAGAATCTGACCTCCGGGAATATCCTTGAAAATCCCTGAAACTCTTCTGATAGCAGTCATCTTTTCCGTATGGATTGGTAAAGAATTACCAAATCTTTTTAAGGTTGTCCTAAAGGCGCGGACAAGAAATACTGCCTCTGTAATGTCGCCCTGGGCCTGCTTAATGGCAGCTCCGGCAGCCTTTTTATCATATAATGCACCTTCTGCCATAACCCTGTCCAGGGCAAGACCAAGCTGGTTTTCTATCTGATCATTGGTGATTCGGGGAATCGTTTTTTTACCCCTGCAGATATTTTTAAGAAGCGTTCTGGAATTTTTTACAGCTTTTTCCCCTCCTTTTACAGCAACATACATTTTATAACACCTCCACTTTTGTTGTTCTTGGAATAACAGCAAATCTGTTGCGGCAAACAAATATCATGTCAAGACCCATGGGATAATTATCATTAAAATCAATTGCTTTGTTTTTGATAATTTTATCTATATTTTCCATACCCAGATATGCATGGGATTTGATACCGGGACCCGATAAACAGAATTTTTTTTCATTATTCAAGCTATCTACCTGAATAATAAGGGTTGTGGAATCATGGGGTGATTTTAAAGTTCCCTTGTTAAATATTGAAATATCATTGAGATTATCCGGATTTGAAACAAGGGCAAACAATGCGCTTTTAGCTGATCGTGCAAAAGGCGCTCCTGTATGGAATTTTGTCCAGGTTATTTCTTCGGACAAATTTTTAAAATCAGACCATAACAATGTTTCAAAATCCAGAAGGGTCAGAAGGATTGCTCCTGTAGCACAATATAATCTGCAAGGGCATTTTAAATTAATATCAAGTTTAACAATTGTGCCCGGGTTTGCCATGGCTGTTAAAATTTTTCTGAAAACTGCCTGGCTGTCAAAAACATCATTTTCAAACCCTTTTAACAAAACATTTTCCATTTATTCACCTCTTTTCATGGTAAAAAATTCAACTTTTGTGTCCTGATTCTGCTTTGCCTGTTTTTTCTTTTCGTTTCTGGATATTTTTTTAAGTTCAGGTATAAGGGTTTGCATGAGTTTTGAGCTGTATTCCGGAATCTGGAGTAATCCGTCAAACAATGCTGCGTTTTTTGCATGGTCATGGTCTGACCCCATGACCATGGCATATCCCATTATTTTTTTTTCAATTTTTAATATACATTTTGTAACTGAAATTTCGCCCAGACAGAATCCTGATTTTTTATTATCAGCCCTTGCCCGAACCATGATCATACCAGTTTCGGGTTTTGTAATATAAGCATATTCAATGCCTTTACCAAGCTGTTTTTCAGCTTTTTTAAGAAGAAAAGGATCGGCTTTGGCCAAAAGGGCTATCCATTCCTGCCTTTGTTTGTTGTCAAAATCTTGTTTGTTTTTGTCCATAATTCCCCGTAAATTTTGTTTGTTTTCAGAGAGATTAAACACTATTAAGATGAGGGGATGATTAAGCACGGGTTAAGGTATTGTTAAATACAAAAAAAAATTGTTCAACAGGTTCCTTCAGGTGAAGGTTATCCTGCACTGGTAAGGGGTATTTTACGGCACAGCCATAAAATCAAATTTGATTTTTTATTCCACTAACCTGCAAAAATAATCGTATGAGATTCTAAATTTTATTTACTGAAATAATCCATGGCTCCAGGCGTCTGCCAAAGGCAAGTTTAACTTTATATCTGGGAAGTTTGAACTTATTGTATCCATATTGCTTGGTTTTCATAATATGATCAAATATTTTTCGATGTTTTTTAGGGACATTAATGTCTTGAGCAGTGAGTTTCGTGATAATTCCATAGGTTTCTTTTTTTTTATTTGCACAATAATTGTACATTGGCTCTATCAAACCTTTTATAATCAAATATCGAGATTGATTTTTATATTTTTGCTTTAATGTTTTATAATCAATGCCTGCATCAACGGCAAAAAGTCTTGATTTGTTTGTTAATTCATCCTTTAATCGTTTTTCCCCATTTTTTAGCTCGCCACCTTTTAATTTTTTTAATGAGGCTTTGGTTCTTCTTATGGATTCATTATATAGATCATGATTATATTCAAGTACAATAAACACTTGTTTTGAAATACCATGCTCAAGTTTGATTTTTAATTGTTTTAATTTTTTTTGATCAAGCCAGGCAGGAGCTCCATGATAATATGTATATTGGTTTTTATGTTTTGAAAGAGTTCTGAAGCGAAGGTTTAATTTAAGACCGCTGTTTTCCTTGTCAATAAAATATGGTAGAAAAAGTTCACGTTCAGTTAAGGTTATTATTGATTCAGGTTTCCCTGATCTGTTAAAAAATACTCCTGATAAAACCAGAATATTGGTAAATATTATTATTATAAAACCTGAAATAAAGAGAACTTTGGAAGATAAGGGTTTGTTCATTAATACACCTCGCTCATGGTGTTTTTATTTATTGATTTTCTAAGCCGTTTAAATATAAGGAGGATTAATATGGCAGTAAGACCTAAAATCAAAAAGAAAAGATATTTAGGCATAAAATCCCACCACCAGTCAAAGAATTTTGTATAAAGAAAAATCGTGAAAAATACATTGCCAGTATTAACTACTTCATTCCATGTTTTTTTAATTCCAAGCCATATTGCACCCGCACTAAAAACAAACCCTGCAATTTGATAAATAACTTCAATTGATTCATTGGAAAGGTTTAAATAGCTTATTGAGCCTGAATTGGACAGAATCAAGATGGGAATAAAAAATAAAAGCATGGCAAAAACCCGATAAATACTTGTAAATCCTGAGAATTTTTCATGGGGGAAAAAAGAAATCAAGAATATTATAATGGAGGCCGGTAAAAAATTTTCAGGTCGATTGCCAAAATCGATCCAATAGCATCCATGCCATGTTCCTGTTTTTGCTGACAAAAAACAGGCAAAACAAATAATTCCGCTGGCAAGAAGCAGTCGCGTGTCTGATGCATAGGCAAGCAGAAAGGCAAAAACAGCCCACACCAAAAGAGCATTGGGTGAAGGTGTGATATTAAATATTTGCCCCAGCATAAAAATATTCAAAATAAAGCATGCAAGGCTTACAAGGCTGCAAATTTTTACAAAATATCCGGTTGTTTCCCTGGTATATGCATATATGGTTAAGCTAAGGGCTAGGAGAGGGGTTGTAATTAAGATGATAATCTGGGTGTTTGTTGAAATTTTTCCCCAGAATTGATAAAAAAAGAAAAAAACACTTGCTGTAATTCCAAGGGCACCTAAAAAAGAGGCAATTTTCATTCCAAGGCTTAGCTGCTTTTCATGCTTATTTGAATCAATATCAAAAATAGAGGATAATCTGGTGATAAGGTTTTTATGGTACAAATCAATGGCAGATTGTTGACTCTCACTGAGGTCTATGATCTTGTCCCTTTTAATCATTTCAAGTTCCAGTTTAAAACATTCAATCTGGTCAACTCTTTTTTGAGCGTCGGATTTTGATTCAGGATTCATTGTTCAGCCTTAAGTTAAAGTCATTTCAATTAAATCTGCCTTTATTCTAATAACTTGGATATTGAAAATTATCAAGCAAATTAAGGCAATGGCAGTGTTAAAATGATATTGTGGAAGTATTGCCATAGTGGTAAACTGTTTTATATTAAATAAAGTTTTATTTGAATTGTTTATGATTTGTGACCAAACCTGTAAAATAGATTGTTAATAAATCATCTAATATGAACCAAGAATATATTTTGGAGCTGATATGAGTAAAATAATTGCCCTTGCCGGAAAAGGCGGAGTCGGAAAAACAACAGTATCTGCATTAATAATAAGACAATTTGCCAAAAACGGTATTTCTCCTGTGCTTGCAGTTGATGCTGATCCCAATAGCAACCTTGGAGAGACCCTTGGATTAAAAGTTGAAAAAACCGTGGGAGATATCAGGGAAGGTTATATGAAAAGCCCTCAGCAGGTTCCTTCTGGTATGGACAAGATTAATTACCTTGAAATGATGATGAACCAGGGATTGATTGAAGAAAAAGATTTTGATCTCCTTGTCATGGGAAGACAGGAAGGGCAGGGGTGCTATTGCATGGTTAATAATATCCTCAATAGATTTATTGAAGAGCTTGAAAAAAGTTATAAATATTTATTGGTGGATAATGAGGCTGGCATGGAACACCTGAGCCGCCGCACAAGCGGAAGAGTTGACATGCTGCTTTTAGTGACAGATTATGCATTAAGGGGGCTCAGGGCTGTTAAAAGGATTAATGATATGCTGGTAGATTTAAAGCTGGATGTGAAAAATATTGGTCTTATTGTTAACCGTGCACCTGAAAAACTCAATGACAGGTTTTTAGAAGAGGTTGAAGAAATAGGTGTTCCAATAATCTGTACACTTCCTGAAGATAATACTCTTTTGGATTTTGATATGGAAAGAAAATCTTTTATGGATCTTCCTGATGATTGCCCTTCTGTATTAAAGCTTGATGAATTAATGCAGAAAATTATTAAAATATAAGAATAAAAAGGGGAAAAAGCATGGATAAACTGGATGCAATTTTTGCACCGGAGTCAATTGCTGTTATAGGAGCGTCAAGCCAAAAAGGTAAGGTGGGTCATGATATTTTTGCAAATATTCTTTTTGGAGGATATAAAGGCACATTATACCCTGTAAATCCAAAAGCAAAATCCATTGAAAGTGTTAAATGCTATTCTGATGTACTGCAAATTCCTGATCCCATAGACCTTGGGATGATTATCCTGCCGCCGGAGCGGTCATTACAAGCTGTTAAAGGCTGTATTGAAAAAGGTGTTAAGGGAATTGTAATAGTTTCCGCAGGCTTTAAAGAGGTTGGGGGTCGAGGGCTTGAGATTGAAAATGAAATAGCTGCAATATGTAAAAAAGCTGATGTCAGACTTGTGGGACCAAATTGCCTTGGCGTGATTAATCCTTCACCGGAAGTTTCCTTAAATGCAAGTTTTTCAAGCAGAATGCCCAGACCCGGTAATGTTTCGTTTATCTCCCAGAGCGGGGCATTGTGTACAGCAGTACTTGATTTTGCCGCTGCAAAAGGATTTGGATTCTCAAAGTTTATTTCCATTGGTAATAAAGCAGATGTTGATGAACTTGATCTTTTAAGATATTGCCATAAAGATCCTGATACAGATGTTGTCATGATTTATATGGAGGAATTATCCAGGAACTCTGAAGAATTTATTAATGAAGTCCGTGCAATGGCATCTTTCCCTGATCCTATGCCTATTCTTGCAATCAAATCAGGATCGTCTGCTGCAGGTGCAAAAGCTGCTGCATCACATACTGGTTCCCTTGCAGGTTCAGATGCAATATACAATGCAATTTTCACTCAGTCAGGGATATTACGATGCAAGACTGTTAACCAGCTTTTTGATTATGCCCAGGCCTATGCAGGGAAAAAATACCCCAATGGTAATAAAATTGCCATTGTGACCAATGCAGGCGGTCCTGGAATAATAGCAACAGATATAAGTGAGCAGTCAGGATTAAAACTTGCAGAATTTTCCAATGAGACAATCAAGGAATTACATAAATATCTGCCTGCGGCTGCAAATTTTCATAATCCTGTTGATGTAATAGGGGATGCAGCAAAGGACCGTTATGAAAATACCCTTGCAACAGTGATAAGTGATCCTTTAGTGGATGCGGTATTGATTATTTTAACACCCCAGTCAATGACAGATGCAATTGGAACGGCAGATGCAATAGTAAACATTTCAAAAAATTCTGATAAACCTGTTTTATGTGCGTTTATGGGAGTTGTTGACGTGTCAGATGGTGTAAGAATATTGCAGAAAAATAATATCCCGGTTTATCAGTTTCCTGAAAGTGCTGCAAGATCTTTAGGCGCACTTTTAGAGGCAAGGAAATGGCGCTCAAGGAGAATATTGCCCCAGTACAGGCTTGAATTTGACAAGGCAAAAGCAAAAAAGATATTTGACGGCTATATTAAAGAGGGTAGAACCATTCTTGGTGAACTTGATGGTAATGAAATCCTTAAATGCTATGGTTTTAATACTCTTCCCATGGAGCTTTCCAAAACAAAGGAAGATGCAGTAAAAATTGCTGAAAAAATGGGATTTCCCCTGGTTATGAAAATAGTTTCCAATGATATTTTGCATAAATCTGATGCAGGAGGAGTAAAGATAGGTCTTGAAAATATCAAAGATGTTCAAACAGCTTTTGATAAAATCATGAAGAATGCTGCAGACTATAACCCTGATGCAGTCCTGGACGGGGTTCTTGTGCAGAAGATGGTCCCAAAGGGTCGTGAGGTTATTCTCGGTGTGAACAGGGATCCCAAGTTTGGTCATGCCATAATGTTCGGGCTTGGAGGGATTTTTGTGGAAGTATATAAGGATGTTGCTTTCAGGCTTGCTCCCATGGGTAGAAATGTTGTCAGAAGGATGATCAGAAGTATCAAGGGATACCCGATACTTTCCGGATTAAGAGGTGAAAAACCAGCTGATATTGAGACCCTTGAGAAAAATCTCATGAGCTTAAGAGAGATGGTAGATGATTATCCGATTATTCAGGAACTTGATATTAATCCTTTATTTGTACACAATGAAGGGCAGGGCACAATGGTTGCCGATGTTATAATCAAGCTTGAAAAGGCGGAGGTGTAGAGATCTTAACTCTTTGCCCTGTTATCCAAAAAATTTCCTATGATAAATATGGATATGACAAAGAAAATTCATGCACCAAAACAAAAGGGGAAATTCAGTCTTTATGCGCTTTGGACAGTCTTAAGGCTTCCGGGAAATTGTCAGGGTTTTTCCCTGAGAAATTGCTTAAAGGGGATAATGGCAGACCTTTGCCCTCAAATGGCGTGTTCTGGTCATTGTCCCATAAGAATGGATACGCAGCAGGTCTGGTTTCCAAATCACCAGCAGGTATTGATATTGAGAAAATCAAGAATATTTCTGATCCTCTTTTTCAAAGAATAGTGAGTAACAGGGAAAAAAAGTGTTTTGAAATCAATGATCAAAAAATTATTTTTTTCAGATGTTTTACAGCAAAGGAAGCTTTATTGAAATATGTGGGGATCGGGCTTGCAGGGTTGGCAGATGTTAATGTGATTAAGGTGAAAGATTTTTATAATCTCATACTTGTTTATCAAGGGATCAAGTATAAGGTTGAGCATATTTTTTTTGACAAATATATAGCATCAATAGTAAAGGATAATTATAAAATCAAATGGCATATAGATTGACTATATATTTTGGGGGAGATAAATAATGGCAAAAGGCAATGGATTTATAATGGAAGATACTCCGGACGAATCAAATCAACAGGCAGCAGGGAAAGCCGGTTTTCAGGTTGATTTTTCAAGTTTTATTCTTTCTCTTTATTCTTCAGCTCTTGTTCAGCTTGGGAAAGTAGAAGATCCTACAACAGGTAAAAAAGAAAAAAACATTGTATTTGCAAAGCAGACTATTGATATTATTGCAGTGCTCAAGGATAAAACCAAAGGAAATCTTGATACTGAAGAAGAAAAATTAATGAATACTCTTTTACAGGAACTTAGAATTGCCTATGTTGAGGCTCAATAGAAAATGACAGAGATCTTATCGTATAGTAAGATCAATTGTTTTCTTTATGTTACAGGTAAAAGAAATGATGGATACCATGAACTTTATTCATTGATGGCATGCCTTGAATTATATGATAAAATTTCAATTGAAAAAACTTTTCATAATAAGATTGAGGTTTTTTGTGAGCATCCTGATGTGCCTGAAGGCAAGCAAAATATAGCTTTTAAGGCAGCCACTATTTTTTTTGAAAATTATTTTTCAAATTCAAATGGAGAAAAAATAAAAAATATTGGACTTATAATCAGGATAAAAAAAAACATCCCTGTGGGCGCTGGTCTGGGAGGCGGCAGCAGCAATGCGGCAAGTGTGCTGATGGCATTAAACAATTTACACGGAAATATTTTTTCAAAACCTGAACTAATAAAAATGGGTCTTTTACTGGGTGCAGATGTGCCTTTTTTTATTTTTGGAAGCCCTGCAATTGTTAAAGGTATAGGAGAAAAACTTGAAAAATGTGGACCGCTTATTCCATATTATCTTATCCTTTGTTATCCGGGCGTGGTTGCATCAACCAGTAAAGTCTTTAAAAATTTTAAGATAAAGTTGACAGAAAATTCAAGATTTGATATAAATACCCGTTTGAATGTTCAGCAGGATATTCAGGATAGGGCTAAGACCATTGATGTTGCAAAATTTATGCATAATGATCTTGAGACTACAGCATATAGTTTATATCCTGATATTGCGCGTGCAAAAGAAGAGATGGAGTTTGTTCTGTCTGAGAAAGTTTGTATGACAGGAAGCGGATCCTCTCTTTTTGCTTTTTTTATTGATCGCAAAAAAGCTGAACAGGCTTATTCCCGTTTGGAATATAAGTGGAGAACAAGCACAAAACAGGTTTTTTTAACTTGTTTTAAAATTTAGATGTATTATTGGTTTTTTTAAGTTTGCTGGGGCGTCGTCAAGTGGTTAAGACACAGGGTTTTGATCCCTGGATTCAGAGGTTCGACTCCTCTCGCCCCAGCCAAAATTATCAGGGACTTTTAAAAGATTTTTTATTATGAATGAATTATCAATTTTTTCTGGAAGTTCAAATTTGGGTTTTGCTGCAAAAGTTTGTGATTACCTTGCAAAACCTCTGGGGAAACTTAAGGTCAGCACCTTTAGTGATGGAGAAACCCAGGTTGAAATCCATGAGAATGTCAGAAGGCAGGAAGTGTTCCTTATCCAATCTACATGTAAGCCTGTTAATGACAATCTGGTGGAGCTTTTATTGTTGATTGACGCTTTCAGACGTTCTTCTGCAAGCAGAATTACTGCTGTTATCCCTTATTTTGGGTATGCAAGGCAAGATAAAAAAGTAGCACCCCGGGTTCCAATCAGTGCAAAACTTGTTGCCAACCTCTTATACCATACAGGTGTGGACAGGGTTATTACCATGGATCTTCATGCAGGACAGATCCAGGGATTTTTTGATATTCCCGTGGATAACCTTTATGCAGCTCCAGTTATCATTGATAATATAAAATCAAGTTTTGCAGAAAATCTAGTTGTTGTTTCTCCTGATGCCGGTGGAGTCGAAAGAGCACGAGCCTATGCAAAAAGATTAAATGCAGGTCTTGCAATTATTGATAAACGCAGAAGTGCTCCTAATAAGGCAAAAGCCATGGCATTAATTGGTGATGTGAAAGATAAAATTGCAATAATTTTAGATGATATGGTTGATACAGCAGGAACTCTCACCCAGGCATCAATTGCAATAAGGGAAAATGGTGCAAAGGAAATACATGCTTTTTGCACTCATCCTGTATTATCAGGACCTGCCATTGAGAGAATAGAAAAATCAGAGCTTTCAAGTTTGACTGCAACAGATACCATTCCCCTTTTAAAAGAGGCTGAAAACTGTGAAAAAATAAAGACACTTTCCGTTGCAAAACTGGTAGGTGAAGCGATAATACGAAGTTACAGAGGTGATTCTGTAAATTCTTTGTTTATATAATTTATTTTGTCTGTAAGTTTTAAAAACTGCAGATACGGAGGAAAGAACTTTGGAATTAATTGATTTAAAAGCAGAACTTAGAAACGAGACTGGCAAGGGTGTGGCACGAGCTTTAAGAAGAAATGAAAGAATACCTGCCATTGTTTATGGTGCAAAAATTGATCCTGTCATGCTCTCTGTTGAAAGTACAGAATTTGATAAAGTTGTCAGAGATACTGGGTTTCAAGGCGTATTCTTAAATCTCAATGTTGATGGCGAAGATAAAAAATCCAGAACCGTTGTATTAAAAGATGTACAAATGGATGTTTTTCATAAAGAATACCTGCATATTGATTTCCATGAAATTGATATGGAAAACAAGGTAACTGTCAGTGTCCAGGTAATAACCACAGGAACAGCAAAGGGCGTAAAAGAAGGCGGCGGCGTATTGCAGATTATTCGACGTGAACTTGATGTTGTGTGTAAACCTGTTGATGTACCTGATGCAATTACCGTTGATGTTTCTGCTCTGGATATTGGAGATGCTGTTCATGTTTCTGAAATTGATTTGGATGAGAATATCGAGATCCCCCATGAAGTTGATTTCACAGTAATAACTCTTGTTCCGCCAACAGCAGAAGAAGCAGTTGAAGAAGATGAAGATCTTCTTGATGCAGAACTTGCTGATACTGATGATGGTGATGAAGAGACCAAGACTGAAGAAGCATCAGAAGAAGAATCTTCTTAAAGTCTGACTTTATTATCAAACATGTCAGAGACCGAAATTTTTATGGTAGCGGGTCTGGGTAACCCGGGTGAGAAATATGCCCGGACCCGCCATAATATCGGTTTTATGGCAGTTGATGAACTTGCCCGTAAAAATAATCTTGACCTTGGAAAATCCAGATTTGACGCTGAATATATTAATTATAAATTTAAGCAAAATAAAATTTTCCTTGTTAAACCACAATCTTATATGAATAAGAGTGGTTTTCCCATTCAAAAGCTTGCCTCATATTTTAAAATAGATATACAAAATATAATTATTATCCATGACGATATTGATCTTGTCTTTGGCAGAATTAGAATTTCCAAAGACAGGGGACCTGGCGGACATAATGGAATAAGATCCATAATAAATTGTTTTGGCACAAAAAATTTTATCAGAATCAGACTTGGTATTGCAAACCCTGATCTGAAAAACAGTGTTACAGGTCATGTGCTCGGAAGTTTTTCAAAAGAAGAGACAAAATTACTTGATGGTTTGGTTGATAAAGGTGCAGACGCTGCAATATCTATTATAGATAAAGGCATTTCTTTTGCAATGAATCTATATAATTAATAAAAAAACCTGGCAGAAATAAATTATCCTGCCAGGCTCGTATTCATAATAATCTTTTTTATTCTTCTATATCTACTGCATTGATTCCTGCATAACTATAATTATTTGTTTTTAAATTATTATATAAGGCAAACGCAGCTAAGCCTTGTGTTGAAGATATTGTTACATATCCTCCATTAATATTTGTGCTGTGTCCAATTAAAGCGGTGGAGATACTTTTGCTCCCGTTTGCAGGTATGGCTATCCTGTACGGTGTTGTCCTGGCACCTCTTCTATTTGTATAAGTTAGGTTGACAGTCGCTGTTTTATTATTAGGATTGGCAAGAAAAACAGTGGTATCCCAATTGACATTCTGTGCAACATGAGGGATGATTAATAGCTTGGAAAGACGTCTGACAAAGGGGACATCAGCAAGAAAATAATTGCTCGCGGCTCCTTTGTGCTCTCCGAGAAAATTTAACCCTGCAAGTTCATAGGTGGAAGTTATTATTATCCATCCATTATCAGTAAAATTGGTTCCAATAAGAAACTTAGCTTGACCGTTCGCAGGAATAATTTTTTTAACGGTTCCTAAAGTAAGACCATTTTCGTTTCGAACAGTGGTGGAAACAATATTAGTATGTGACTTAGATAGGTTTGTTATACCAAAACCAGACCAGTATTTGTCAGGATGCTTGAATAAGGGTACGTAATATGCAAAGTCAGTTTTGACAAAGGCTTTGATGCAGAGATTTGTTTTTGATGCAGGTGAAAATGTATAAAAATCGCCCCAGGCAGTGCCGTTGTGGCTGTAAAAACTTTCATTTAAATTGCTTGTTGCAGCGGTGCTATACTTTGATTCGATTTTTTCTATGGCAAGCTGATATCCACCAATACTTGGGTGGGTGAATTTTATTACTATGGAAAATTTATGCCCTGTGGTTATGGAAACAGGGGTGGTAAGATCAATGGTATAATATCCAGGAAGTGTTTTTGTGCCTGACATTATTGCTCCAAGAGTGCCGCTTCGGGGTGAACCTGTGGTGACATCTTTATAAACATAAATTGTATAGCTCACATTTATTTCTGTTGTATGAAAACCCACAGCAGCTATTTTCCCGTCAGAGTCAGCAGTAAATATATTTGCCCCCCAACCGGTTTGCTGTGTGGTGAATCCGACTCTGCCAACATATCCAAGAGGATCATATTGATATACCTTTGTATATTTACCCCTGGGATCAACCCTTGTAAATGATGCTCTTGGTTTAAAACTTGTATCATAATATGAAAGCCAGAAATATCCATCACCATGGCTGGAAGGTCCCCAACTGTTACGTATCAAAAAAGCTCCGTTGCCAGGGGCTGGTGTTTTAAAATTTGTGGCAGGATAATTATCATCCCACCCTATAAGTGCGACTGCATGATTTGTACTGGTATCTACATTGTTATAATAGCTTTCGTTATCAGCTGACATGTATGCCGAAAGATATTTAATGCTCACATATACAGCCCCTTTATTCATCACATAATATTTTATCCAGTTATTGTCAGTAAAGCTTGCCCTCTGGGGGAGTTTGACAACTTCCTGGAGAAATTTACTGGGTGAATATCCTGATGTCTGGGTGGCAGGATAGAAAGCAGGATAAGGATAGGGCAAGGCAGATTCATTTACAAGACCGCTCCATCGGCTGGCATAGGCAGTTGCCATGTCATCGTTGCCGCCGTCACATGGTGCATAATCAAATCCATGGTCAGCATTCATTGCCTGTTCTGAGAAATCCCAGGAGTTTGAAGGTCTTCCAAGGGATTCAATGCTTGCCGTGGCAGCAAATGTCCAGCATGAGCCGCAAGCACCCTGATTTCTGACAGGTGGCACCTTGTTGTGAGCTCTAAGGTCATAACTTGCTGGATATGCATAAGAATCAAGTTCCCTGCTGACTTTTTTATCAAATTCCTTTGTTCTGATAAAATCATGATCAGCAGGCGAAGGCATTTCTCCAAGGAAATAACCATCACTTGTTTTTTGTGCTTCAAGGGAATTTTTTTCAACAGTCCTCATGTATTTGATGAATTCAGGATTAAGTGGTGCCATTTCAATGGATTCTGCAGAAACATTACTAAACGATACCAAATAAAAGATAAAAATAAAAAAAATTAAAATAGGGGTTTTAATAAAATTCATAGGTGTTGATCCTTTATTATATTGAGGAGTTAATAATCAGTATAAACCTATCCTCAGTTTAATATAGTAAAACTCCCATAAACTACTATCTTATTTTAATTGGAAATACAAGGGTTTAAATCACCCTAAATCCACCGCCTAATTTATTTTCACTGCCCCAAGCTCAAATTATGGATTTTTTTTTAAAGCTGGAAGCAGATTTCGATAAAATTTTGCGTATGAGAAACAAAAAATAGGGAATAAGTCATTTT
>Ga0256845_1000443_pt1 | contig 39383 bp, 37 predicted proteins | sample RiftiametaG_FD_189101 | JGI IMG/M metagenome (GOLD analysis project Ga0256845, IMG submission 189101) | Tube worm associated microbial communities from hydrothermal vent at the East Pacific Rise, Pacific Ocean - Riftia | ecosystem: Host-associated > Annelida > Integument > Unclassified ...
GCGGTTCTTTCTTGAGTCTAAACAAAAACTTCTCCATTTATCTTAAGAATATTTGAATGTTAATTTTTAAGCATTAACAAAAATGGAATTTTATTGCAATAACCGCTTTCTCGGTCTGGCACTAACTACGAAGCTAACCTCATAATCGGATTGGTTAATTATTTTGTTTTTATAGTTTTTCAAATATTTTGCTTATTGCCTTAAAATCAGGCATTATAGCCGCGAATTTAACAACATAGGTTCAATAAAGAAAGTATGGCAAAAGAAGAATGTTTAGAAATGGAAGGAGTGGTTCAAGAAACGCTTCCAAACACCATGTTCAGAGTAGAACTTGAAAATGGCCATGTTGTGACTGCGCATATTTCTGGAAAAATGCGTAAGCATTACATCCGAATTCTAACTGGTGACAAGGTCACTGTAGAAATGACACCCTACGATTTATCGAAAGGTCGTATCACCTTTCGAGCTAGATGATGATAGAGTTCGACTCTTAGACAGAAATTATCTAAAAACTCAGATCATGATTAAAAGAAAAAGGCAGGTAAAACCTGCCTTTTTTATGCCTGTGAACAAAATCTCAATCCATTACTGCTTAATAGCTATTTCTTTTTTAGTGGCAATATCAAAAAGCAGCTTTTTATTTTTTTCATCAAAACCAACAACGACTTGTCCACCGTTGGCCAAACGCCCGAACAATAGCTCTTCCGCTAGTTCCTGTTTAATTTTTTCACGCATTACTCGTGCCATAGGTCGAGCGCCCATTTGTTCATCAAAACCCACTTCCGCTAACCAATTACGTGCTGGTTGAGTCACTTCTAGGGATACCCCTTTTTCATCTAACTGGCTTTGTAATTCAACAATAAACTTATCGACAACGGAGCAAATAACTTCTTTACTTAATGGATCAAACCATAGAGTTGCATCAAGACGATTTCTAAATTCAGGGGAAAACGTTTTTTTGATTGCTTCCATATAATCAGTTTGTTTGGATTGTTTTTGGAAGCCAATATTTGCTTTTTGCAGATCAGAAGCACCAGCATTGGTGGTTAGGACTAAAATCACATTTCTAAAGTCCGCCTTTCGCCCGTTATTATCCGTTAAGGTTCCATGATCCATAACTTGTAACAACAGATTGTAAACGTCGGTATGAGCTTTTTCTATTTCATCAAGCAACACCACCGAATAAGGATGTTTGGTTACGGCCTCCGTAAGGAGACCACCTTGATCAAACCCCACATATCCTGGAGGAGCACCAATTAAACGCGAAACCGTGTGAGATTCCATATACTCAGACATATCAAAACGAATAAATTCAACACCGAGATTTTTAGCCAGCTGCTTTGTCACTTCGGTTTTACCCACACCAGTTGGTCCAGCTAATAGAAAGGTACCTACCGGTTTATCATCCAACCCTAGTCCGGAGCGAGATAATTTTATTGAGTTTGCCAGCGATCCCACAGCCTTATCCTGACCAAAGACGACCAACTTCAAATTACGCTCTAAATCTTTAAGCGTTTTCTTGTCGGAAGAGGAAACTGATTTTTCTGGAATTTTTGCCATTTTAGCGATAATCGATTCAATATCATGGACTGATATATCTTTTCTTCGATTGTCTTGATCTTGTAATTGCCGGTTAGCACCCGCTTCATCAATCACATCGATTGCCTTGTCAGGGAGTTGTCGATCATTCACATAACGCGCCGAAAGATCTGCGGCCGCTCGTAAAGCAGCATCAGAATATTCTACCTGATGATGTTCTTCATAGCGGCTTCTTAGACCTCGCAGTATTTCAACCGTTTCAGCGATGCTGGGTTCCTCAATATCGACCTTTTGAAATCGCCTAGCAAGCGCACGGTCCTTCTCAAATATCCCACGGTACTCTTGAAAAGTGGTCGAGCCCATACACTTAAGTTGCCCATTAGCGAGCATCGGTTTAATCAAGTTAGAAGCATCCATTACACCACCTGAAGCCGAGCCTGCACCAATAATCGTGTGTATTTCATCAATAAATAAAACAGCGTTATTTTTTTCGCCTAATTCATGAAGCACAGCTTTAAGACGCTTTTCAAAATCACCACGATATTTAGTTCCGGCCAGTAATGCGCCGAGATCAAGAGAATATATTTCAGCTTCAGAGATAACCTCGGGGACTTCTTTATCAACAATACGCTTAGCCAACCCTTCTGCTATAGCGGTTTTTCCAACCCCCGCTTCACCAACCAGTAACGGATTATTCTTACGACGACGAGAGAGAATCTGTACAGTACGTTCCAGTTCGCTATCTCGGCCAATAAGCGGATCTATTTTGCCATTTTCAGCTAATTGATTCAAATTACTGGTGTAAGCTTCCAGAGCTGTCTTTTGTTTAGGAGCGGATTCGATCCTTTCAGTCTGCTCGCCGACTGTTTCGGCTGAATCTTCATCATTAGAAATTTTAGAAATTCCGTGAGAAATATAGTTCACAATGTCTAAACGCGAAATATCTTGTTGTTGCAAAAAATAAACAGCCTGACTTTCCTGTTCACTAAAAATGGCGACCAGAATGTTGGCACCATTAACCTCCTTTTTGCCAGAAGATTGAACGTGAAAAACCGCTCTTTGTAATACTCTTTGAAAACCTAGGGTCGGCTGGGTTTCAACATCTCCTGCTTCTGGTGGAAGTGTTTGACTGGTTTCGTCAATAAAATCGCGCAGTTGCAACTGTAGCTTGGGAATATCAGCGCCACAAGATCGCAAGACACTGATGCCGAGCGCATTATCCAGCAAAGCCAAAAGCAAGTGCTCAACCGTCATGAACTCGTGCCGTCTTTCTCTCGCGTCACTAAATGCGAGGTTCAATGTTAGTTCTAGATCTTTACTTAACATAATTCAAACACCTTCTATAAACGACTATTTAAGTCACTACTGACGAATTTTGTCAATCTGTCAAAGATTTCTATCACTTGGTTATTATTACTCATTTTCTTCCATTGTACACATTAAAGGATGATCATGTGCACGTGCGTAATCGTTCACCAAAGAAACCTTTGTTTCCGCTATTTCGCTCCTAAAGATCCCTGCAACTCCCGCGCCATCATAATGAACCTGCAACATCACTTTAGTCGCTTGCTCTGTGGTTTTATGAAAATACTGTTTCAACACCGAAATCACAAAGTCCATTGGCGTGTAATCGTCATTCAAAAGCAACACTTTATACATACGCGGTTTTTTAATTTCCGGTTTGCGCTCCGCAACAACAATGCCTCTTTCTGAATCTTGCTCTATGTCATGGGTCATATTATATTCTAGTCAATCTTTAAGAAAAACGTGTCGATTTTAGTATAAACATTGTACTTCTAATAGGTGGGGCATTTCCAATTGCTTTTCAACCCGAGACAGTTTTCAAACCACAGAATTAATTTTTTTCGTTAACGCTTGACTTTTTACACCAATTATGAGATTCATGTTCCCGCTTATATGATCCTAAATTAACCAGTTGAATCACGAGAAATAGCGCCACCCCGCAACACGCTTGGCTATGCGAAAAAGAGGCTCATCACCGGTAAGGTGACCATGCCATTTTTCACTAGGTCATGGACGCCGTGGGATAGCAATCTTTCCACGGATCCAACTGATTATTTTAGGATGAGCATTGTACAGATGTTATTTAGTTTACTACCCGGCAGTAGTCGGAATAGTTGATAAATTAGAATTGGTAATAAGAGCAAAATCAAGGAGTAGTATATGGCGACGGGTACCGTTAAGTGGTTTAATAACGCTAAAGGTTATGGTTTCATTCGACCCGATGATGGTGGTGATGATATTTTTGCACACTATTCAACCATCGAAATGGATGGCTACAAGAGCCTTAAAGCGGGGCAGGAAGTATCCTTCGATACCTTTGAAGGTCCAAAAGGCCTCCATGCACAGGATATTAGTTCAGTAGAAGTAAAAACTGACGAAGAATAATTCGTTAGCCGATCCTTCTGCTTAAGGTTGATGGTCATTTAGATAACGTACCATCGGCTGAGTTGTTCAGCGGTATATCTCATTCGAAGATTACCCACTTCGTGATTGTTGTGCCTCCAATAAAATCAAGTGGTTCAGTTTCTCTAGTGACCGCAACTCGCTGAACATTTACTCAAAAGTAACTTAAATATCACTATTTAGAGAAAAATTGAGTCGTTGTTCATTATGCGCACTCCGGTCTAACGCTCTTTCCACAACTCAACTGATTATTTTAAATTAATCCAAACTAGCAAGAATATTATTTAATGTTTGGCTAGGTCTCATCGCTGCAGACGCTTTATCATTGTCAATAGAATAATATCCCCCCAAATCAACTTTTTCCCCTTGAGCAGCATTTAGCTCGGTAATTATGCTAGATTCATGGTTAGCTAGCAGTTTGGCGATATCGACAAATTGCAGTGCCAGATCAGCATCTTTTGATTGCTCAGATAATCCTTTTGCCCAAAACATCATCAGGTAAAAGTGACTACCACGATTATCCAGCTCATTAACTTTTCTGGATGGTGATTTGTTTTTTAACAGAAATTCACCGGTCGCATTATCCAGAGTTTCCGCCAATATCAATGCTTTATGGTTGTTATTAGTTTCGCCTAGATGCTCCAATGAAGCCGCTAGTGCCAAAAACTCACCTAAAGAATCCCAACGAAGATGCCCTTCAGATACAAATTGCTGAACATGTTTAGGAGCGGAACCTCCTGCACCAGTTTCAAATAATCCTCCACCATTCATTAAAGGAACGATTGACAACATTTTGGCGCTAGTTCCTACTTCTAAAATAGGGAATAAATCAGTCAGATAATCTCGTAAAACATTGCCAGTAACCGACACTGTATCCTGACCTTTTCTAATTCGTTGAATAGAGTATTTGACCGCATCGACTGGTTTCATAATTTTAATATCCAGTCCACTGGTGTCGTGATCTGTCAGGTATCGATTAACTTTATTGAGGATCTGGGCATCATGAGCACGATTTTCGTCTAACCAAAATATCGCAGGGTTTCCGGTTGCTCGTGCGCGATTAACCGCCAATTTTACCCAGTCGCGGATCGGTTCATCTTTAGCCTGACACATTCTCCAGATATCCCCTTTTTCGACCGCTATTTCAAGTAAAACAACACCGTTTTGATCGGTTACCTGTACTTTTCCATCAGCTGAAATGCAAAAAGTTTTGTCGTGAGAGCCATATTCTTCTGCTTTTTGTGCCATTAAACCAACATTGGAAACGCTCCCCATGGTCGTTGGATCATAAGCACCATTGGCCTGACAGTCTTCAATTACTTGCTGGTAAAATTCAGAATAACAGGTATCAGGAATAACAAATTTAGTATCGTGCAACTGCCCATCTGCCCCCCACATTTTGCCGGAAGAACGAATATAAGCAGGCATAGAAGCGTCTATAATGACATCGTTAGGCATATGTAAATTAGTAATTCCCTTATCGGAGTCAACCATCGCAATTGCGGGTCTGTTTTCATAACAAGCTTGTATGTCTGCTTCGATTTCTTGACGCTTACCTTCAGGCAAAGCCGCGACTTTATCTAACAACGCTGCTAGGCCATTATCTGGATTAACGCCCATTTCAGCGAATGTATCTGCATGCTTTTCAAAGGCCTCTTTAAAGAATACTGAAACAACATGACCAAACATGATGGGATCAGATACTTTCATCATGGTTGCTTTTAAGTGAATAGAGAAAAGAATGCCCTTCTCTTTGGCATCTTGCATTTGAGCTTCTAAAAATATACGCAAGGCATTCTTACTCATTGCAGACGCATCGATAATTTCCCCAGCAAGCACTGGAGTTGATTGTTTTAACACCGTCTCGTTGCCTTGGTTGTCAATCAATGCGATCTTAACATCGCCATTTTCAGAAAGGGTCGTTGATTGTTCGCTGTGATAAAAATCACCCTCTGACATATTAGCCACATGTGATTTAGAGTCGGAACTCCAGCGGCCCATTGAATGAGGGTTATTTCTTGCATATTGTTTAACGGATGCTGGGGCACGTCGATCAGAATTACCTTCTCGCAGTACTGGATTAACGGCACTTCCCAAAACTTTAGCAAATTGTACTCTGATTGCCTTTTCATTTTCAGTCTGCGGACTGGATGGAAAATCTGGAATGTCATAGCCTTTGGATTGCAATTCTTTGACGGCTTCTATCAGTTGTGGAATGGAAGCACTGATATTGGGCAACTTAATGATATTGGCCTCTGGTGATTTTGCCAGCACTCCCAACTCCTGCAAAGCATCTTCTACTTTTTGCTCATTTTTTAATCGTTCGGGAAAATTAGCTAAAATACGACCTGCGAGTGATATATCTCGCGTTTCAACCGAGACGCCGGCAACTTTGGTAAACGCTTTAACGATAGGTAAAAACGAAAAAGTAGCAAGAGCGGGCGCTTCATCGGTGATGGTATAGATGATCTTAGAGTTGGTCATGTTGGCTTCCTAATATGAACAATGGGTTCAGATTCGTTTTTTAATTGCGCGAATTATACGTTAAAAATAAGGGGTGATATACTGATTGAAGTCAAAATATCAACTAGACCTAACAAATTTGTGGTTTGATTTAAGAGTTTAGATTAATATTTCTTCAAATTCCTGATATCTGTAAAATTATCAATAACTGTAGCCCATTATGCCCTATCGAAAACCCATTACAAAAAGTAAATTCAATCATTCAGGTAGAAAAAAATCTCCAGAAAAATCCGTTTTGGTTTTATTAAATAAGCCATTCAACACTCTATGCCAATTCACCGGAGAAGTGCATGATTCGACCTTGACTGACTTTATTAAGATCAAAGATATTTACCCTGCCGGGAGATTAGATAAAGATTCGGAGGGATTATTATTACTTACCAATGATGGCAGTCTGCAGCATAAAATTAGCCATCCAAAATATAAAATGGCCAAAACCTACTGGGCTCAAGTCGAAGGTCAAATAACGGCTGAGGCGATACAAATATTAACCGATGGCGTCCTTTTGAAGGATGGAAAAACCAAACCTGCCAAAGCCCAAGTTATTGAGATTAGCACACAATCGGTACCACTATGGCCGCGAGATCCTCCGATCAGGTTTCGTAAGAACATTCCAACCAGTTGGATTTCTCTGACAATTAAAGAAGGCAAAAATCGTCAGGTTAGAAGAATGACGGCTGCGGTTGGATTGCCTACTTTGAGGTTAATTAGGGTGTCCGTTGGTGAGTGGTCGGTGAATGGATTACAACCCGGGGAATTTCGAGTTTTAGATCTGTAAAAAATTTCATCAAAATAAAAAGCCCGATTAAAGATATCCTTTATCGGGCCTCAAAATGAATCTAAAAACGGTTACTTATTCAGTAATAAGCCCTCGACTTTTTAACAAATACTTCGCATCTGGCTCTTGTCCTCTAAACTGACGATACAATTTCATAGGATCATCCGTTCCACCTTTCGATAAAACATTCGCCCTGAAAGCTTCAGCGGTAGCTTGATCAAAAATTCCTTTCTCTTTAAATGCATTAAATGCATCAGCAGCCAAGATTTCAGACCAGATATAACCGTAATACCCGGACGAATAACCGCCAGAAAAAATATGAGAAAAATAAGTCGAACGATAACGAGGCGCAATTTGTGGAATTAGTCCTAAATCCGTTAAGACCTTTTCTTCAAATGCATTGGCATCTTTCACTTCAGTATCGGTTTGTGTATGCCAAGCTAAATCTAATAAAGACGCCGCCATGTATTCGGTCGTCGCAAACCCTTGGCCATACTGCGCAGCCGCTTGAATTTTCTCGATCAATTCCTGTGGAATAACTTCACCTGTTTTATAGTGTCGAGCAAATTTGGCTAATACTTCCGGCTCATACATCCAATTTTCCAGCACCTGAGAAGGGAATTCTACAAAGTCTCTCGGCACGGCAGTACCGGCTTGAGATGGATAAATTCCATTCGATAGGAAACCATGTGCTGCATGCCCAAATTCATGGAATAAGGTGCTCGCTTGTCCAAAGGTTAACAACGTTGGTTTATCACCGGTTGGTTTTGGATAGTTCAAAACGTTGACTATGATGGGTTTCACAAACTCGCCTTTCTCGTCAACATACTGACTACGATAAGCATTCATCCATGCACCGCCACGCTTCGATTCACGTACATAATGATCGGTTAAATACAATCCCATCAGTTCACCATTTTTATAATAAACTTCGAATACTCGAACGTCTTCATGGTAAACCGGTAGGTCCGTTCTTTCCTTAAAAGTCATACCGTAAAGTTTATTAACCGTATAAAAAACCCCTTTCAATGTATCTTCCAGTGAGAAATAGGGTTTAGTTTGTTCTTCATCCAAATCGTAACGTTGCTTACGAATTTTTTCAGAAAGATAACGCCAATCCCATCCCTCAACTTTGTAGTTACCTCCTTCAGCATCCACCATTGCTTGCATATCAGCGAGTTCTGTTTTTGCCTGTGCTAGACCAGCTGGCCAAATTTTATTGAGCAATTCGTAAACATTTTCCGGGTTCTTGGCGGTATTGTTTTCAAGTACAAAGTGAGCATGAGACTTATAACCCAGAAGTTGCGCTTTTCTCGCCCTTAATGCTGCAATTTTTGCGACAATTTTTTTATTGTCGTTGGCGTTGTTATTGTCGCCACGATGAGTATATCCTTTCCACATTTTTTCGCGTAATTTTCGGTTATCAGAAAACATCAAAAAAGGTGTTTTACTTGGACGATGGGTGGTAAAAACCCACTTGCCCGGTTTCTCTCTTTTAACCGCTTCAGCAGCAGCGGCTTCGATAAGGTAATCAGGCAATCCTGCAAGATTTTTTTTATCATTCACCACAAGTTCAAAACGATTTGTTTCGGCTAATACATTATCCGCGAATTCGATGCCTAGTTTACTGATTTTTGCATTGAGATCTCGCAAAATTTGTTTGTCCGTTTCGTTAAGACCTGCCCCGCCGCGAATAAATTGCTTATAACGATCCACCAATAGTTTTTTCTGGTCAACGCGCAGTTCAAGAGAATCCATTTGGTTATAGATCGCTTCAACCCGTTTGAAAAGCTCAGGATTTAAATTTAAATCGTCATTTAATCCAGCAAGACGTGGCCCGATATCTTTAGACAAAGCTTTTAGTTCGTCATTGGTATGCGCACTGGTTAAGTTGTAAAAAACGCCTGCTACTTTAGTTAATAACTTTTCACCATATTCCAATGCAACCACTGTATTTTCAAAGCTAGGCGCTTCGGTGTTATTAGCCACTACCAGAATTTCGGCTTTTGCCTCTTCAATGGCTTTATCGAAGGCTGGTGCGTAATGTTCATTCATTATCTTATCAAATGGAGGAATACCAAAAGGAGTATCGTAATCCTTGAAAAACGGATTTGTTTCGATATGGGTGGTTAGTTTAGGCACAACAACCTCGGTTTTAGTCACCGCTTGGTTTGCCTCCGCAGATTCTTTATTATCATTGTTACAGCCCACGACTAGCGTAGACATAACCATTGATACAATGGCTAGTTTTTTCATTATATTTCCCCTCAATTTCAGTTTTGTTTATTTTATGTTACTCATCTGTTTCAGGCTATTTAGCTGTATAACTAAATCGATAAGCTCTAACACTTGAATCTAAAAGTACTACACGACGACTATTTTTAACACAGCAATATCATTGTATCAACGTTAAAATGGTAATCAAACGCTGATAATGCCGGATTAAAAGCATCATTGCTACCAGCGATCGATAGCGGCTAAATCACTTTTTTTGGACTCTACCCACGCATCTTTCATTTGCCCATTATTAGCAAAATGCTCCTTTTTCCAGAAGGTCGCCTTATGCTTCAAATAATCCATAATATACTCCGCAGATTCAAAGGCTTCTTTGCGGTGTAAGCCACAAGTGCCAACGAAAACGATGGGCTCTCCCAGAGATAAATAGCCGATCCGATGAGCCACTAATACACGGTTTAATTGCCATCGTTTTATTGCCTGATCGACGATCTTGCTTAACAAGGATTCAGTCATTCCAGGATAATGCTCAAGAGTCAGACCAGTGAGCCCTTGCTCCTCTTGTGATACTCTGACGTTACCCGTAAAAATCACTGAAGCGCCACTCTCCCCCTGATTGGACTGAACGATCTGATTTAAACCGAAAATATCCAAAGATCGATCAGAAATAATAATTTGTTTATCCGCGCACATTTTTTATCCACCCGTCACTGGTGGAAAAAATGCTACTTCATCCCCTTCCACAACAGCGGTCGTCATATCCGCCAATTGCTGGTTACAAGCAACCTTTACCGTTTTTTTAGCATCGGAGAAGATCTTTTGCCACTCTTCTCCTCTATTTGCCAACAAACCGCATAATAATTCAATGGTTGCTCCATTATCCATTGATAATTCAATTTCAGAACAGTTTAGTAATTCTTTAAAACTGGCAAAAAAAATGACTCTAACTTTGATCATAAGTTTGTTCCAAAAATACTATAAACGGCTCTTAATAGGAGCGCCTTAATTCGCAAAAAATCCCTATCTCCAGCTTTTACGGTCCCTGCCTCTTCCATTCCCCGGAATTTCCGCCCAATTTGGTTTCTAATTGAATATCAGAAACGATCATGGCTTTATCGACGGCTTTACACATGTCATAGATAGTCAAACCCGCAACAGATGCGGCACATAAAGCTTCCATCTCGACCCCCGTCTGACCGGATACTTTACATAGGGTCTTGATAACAATGGCGCTATTGTCCCAATCAGGCAACAATTCTACCTTGATCGAAGTCAACATTAGAGGGTGACACAAAGGTATCATATCTGAAGTCTTTTTAGCCGCTTGAATAGCGGCGATCCGGGCAACCGCTAAAACATCTCCTTTCTTATGTTTACCTTGCACAATCATTTTAAGGGTTTCAGCAGACATTTTAACCTTTGCTGATGCTCGCGCAATCCGGGAAGTCGTTGGTTTTTCACCAACATCCACCATTTGTGCCTCGCCTTTTTCATTTAAATGGGTAAAATGGGCCATATTATTGAGTTCTACTTTCACTAAGGGTTATTTCAATGGATCAAATCCATGTCACTGTTGCCGCTATTATAGAGCGAAACGGTCAATATTTGTTAGTAAAAGAACGAGCAAGCTCAGGCGATATCGTTTTTAATCAACCTGCAGGTCATGTAGAGCTGAAGGAATCTTTAATTGATGCGGTTGTCCGCGAAGTTCAGGAAGAAACCGGTCTGGATTTTACCCCGACAGCCTTGCTTGGCACCTACCTGCTCAGTCCTGCAACTAACGGCAAGACCTATTTGCGTTTTTGCTTTGTCGGTGATATCGATCAAGCGCAACAGGTCAATCCTCAAGATTCAGAAATTCTGGATGCGCTATGGTTCCCCCTTGAGGAAATCACCCAGTTATCCAAAAAAGAATTACGCAGCGCATTAGTACTACAATGCCTAAATGATTATCTCAAGGATAAACGCATCCCTTTGGATACTTTAAATTTTTATAATGATGAACATCGTTTAGCCGATGAATGTTATCATTCTCTTAGTCAATAATTTTAATCACCCTCTCAGTTCCGAAAATCCATGAACAATAAAACAAACACAGTTTCACTAAGAAACGATGTTGGATCAGATCCGCTTGATCCAGCTTCGATCAAAGTCGTTGTCGGCATGTCCGGTGGCGTTGACTCTTCAGTCGCGGCTTATTTGTTAAAGAAACGAGGCTATCAAGTCATTGGCGTGTTTATGAAAAACTGGGAAGAAGATGATACTGATGATTATTGCGCCGCTGCAGAAGATATGGCTGACGCAAAAGCCATTGCTGACAAACTCGACATCCCTTTTAAAACAATCAACTTTTCTGCCGAATATTGGGATCGAGTTTTTGAATATTTTTTGCAAGAATATCGTTCTGGTCGAACCCCAAACCCGGATATTATGTGTAATAAAGAGATCAAATTTAAAGCTTTTCTTGATTATGCAATAGTGCTCGGAGCTGAATTTATCGCTACAGGGCACTATGTCAGAGTGGATCGTTCAAGTGGTTCTTCTTTAATGCTAAGAGGGGTTGACGGCAATAAAGATCAAAGCTATTTTTTATATACCCTCAACCAAAATCAACTCAATAAATCCCTGTTTCCTGTCGGCGAGTTAGAAAAACCTAAGGTTAGAAAAATCGCAGAAGAACAAGGCTTTATTACTGCTAATAAAAAAGATAGTACCGGTATTTGTTTTATTGGCGAGCGAAAATTCAAAGATTTTCTTGAGCAATATATTCCCGCGCAACCAGGCGATATCGAAGATGATTCAGGAGAAATAATTGGTAAACATTCAGGATTGATGTACCACACTCTAGGGCAAAGAAAAGGCATCGGCATCGGTGGGTTGGCAAATGCCAGTGAAGAACCTTGGTACGTCGTTGCCAAAGATATTAATAGGAATGTACTAATCGTTGGCCAGGGCCACGATCATCCGTTAATGCTCAGTCATGGTTTAATCGCCTCTCAACTTCATTGGGTAGAGCCTGATAATATTTCGGATAACTTCCACTGTACGGCTAAATCTCGCTACAGACAACAAGATTTTGACTGTCAGGTCAAAAGAATTGATCAGGATAACTGGCAGATAACTTTTGATGAAAAACAAAGAGCCGTAACTCCCGGTCAGTCAGTGGTTCTATATCAAGGTGAACAGTGTCTTGGCGGTGGTATTATCGACACGATATTGCAAGATTAAGTGCCGCGCTTATTCGCACTCTGACAGAAATACGATGGTAGGAACGCAGATCCTACTCAAAAATAACCGATCAAGTGAATCAATTTAATGAGCATTAACCAACAATCCATCGATCAAGCAATCGCGCTTGCAGGACTCGCCCAATCAGTGCGTATCGTCCAACATATCGCTTGGAAAGGCGAAACCAATCAAACAGATTTTAAAGCCGTTATTTCAAGCCTATTAAGGATTGATGCCAAATCAGCAATCGCTGTTTACGGTGGCAGTTTTGAAGTCAGCTCCGGTTTAAGACTATTGAAACAGCAACTAGATACGTCCAACAATAACAAAGATCCGGAATTTGTTGGCATCATTATTAACTTGCTAAGCCTGCATAAACAACTCAGCTCCAACACCAGATTAATGAATGAATTATCTTCCTTTATGGCAAAACTGTCGGCAAGGTATGCCAATGAGAACTATTTTCAGGATGACGAATTATTTAAACAACTCTTGCAAGATTGTTCAAAAGCCTACAGAGAAACCCTGTCTAAATTGCCCAAGAGAATTCAGGTCAAAGGCGAACCTCGATTTTTAAAGCCAGAGGAGAACCAGATCCAAGTGAGAGCGGCGCTACTGTGCGCCGTTAGAAGTGCCTTTTTATGGCGGCAATCTGGCGGTTCTCGATGGCATTTTTTGTTCAAAAAGAAAGTGCTTTTAGAAACGATTAATCATCTTTTGAATAATCCCCAGAAAAATTAAGGCAACCTATAGCCATTTTGTCGACAATGTTAGAGTTAATGGTTTACAAAATCTTAATATAGGGCTATATTGTCGACAATCAATTTCTATCTAGCCAAATCTACAATCGTGCCACGAATCAACGAACCCCCCATTACTTCAGCCGACAAAACCTTTTTACAATTAAGAAAGGATATTGTCGAAGGTATTATCCCAGCAGCTTCAAAATTGAGTGAAACAGAATTGTCGACAAATTATGCGGTCAGCCGTGCGGTCATTAGAGAAGCAATCAACCGTTTAGAGGCCTGTTATTTGGTGGAAAGAAAAGCCAATATCGGTGCAAGAGTCGTAGCCCTTACTCCTAAAGGTCTGGTAGAACTCTATCAAGTCAGAGAATCCTTAGAAGGCATGGCAGCAAGGTTAGCGGCAATCAATATGACCGATGAAGAAATAGCCGATTTGAACACCCTGCTTAATACTCATTTTCAAACGGTAAAAAACGGTGACAGTTACTATCAAGAAGCGGGAGATGTGGATTTTCACTATCGAATAATATTAGGAAGTAAAAACAGTCACCTTATATCGACGTTGATCGAAGCTATCTATCATTTAATTCGCATGTACCGGGTTCAGTTCGGCATGGCAGGTCCGAGAGTGACCACCGCATTTGATGAACATAAACATATTGTTGAAGCGATCTCTAATAGAGATGCAGAACTTGCGGAAATGTTAATGCGTCGTCATATTTTATACACTAGAAACAGTTTTGAACAAAAATTAGTTAACAGAAACCTTTAATTCTGACCTATTGTGGAAACAATTATGAATACAGCCTACCGTAAATCCTTATCTGGTACTCAACTGGATTATTTTGATACCCGATCAGCGGTCGATGCAATTGAGCCGGACGCGTACGCCAAACTCCCCTACACATCCCGAGTATTGGCCGAAAATCTGGTACGCCGCTGCCCTCCCGAAGCTTTGACTGATTCTCTAAAGCAAATTATTCAGCGTAAACGTGATTTGGACTTTCCTTGGTTTCCCGCTAGAGTCGTTTGTCATGATATTCTTGGCCAAACCGCATTGGTTGATTTGGCGGGTTTACGAGATGCCATTGCTGACAAAGGTGGCGACCCGTCACAAATTAACCCCGTGGTACCCACTCAATTGATTGTTGATCACTCGCTGGCTGTGGAACATGCTGGTTTTGAAAAGGATGCCTTTGAGAAAAATCGTGAGATTGAAGATCGTCGTAACGAAGATCGTTTTCATTTTATTAATTGGACTAAAACGGCTTTTAAAAATGTTGATGTGATCCCTCCGGGTAATGGCATTATGCATCAAATTAATCTGGAGAGGATGTCACCTGTTATTCAAGCGCGCGATGGCGTTGCTTTTCCAGATACCTTAGTCGGTACCGATAGCCACACTCCGATGGTTGATGCACTAGGGGTCATTGCCGTTGGCGTGGGTGGCTTAGAAGCAGAAAGCGTAATGCTGGGTCGAGCATCTTATATGAGGCTACCTGATATTATCGGCGTTGAGCTCTCCGGTAAACCACCAGCAGGGATCACCAGCACCGATATAGTTTTGGCACTAACAGAATTTTTAAGATCGGAAAAAGTGGTTTCAAGTTTTTTGGAATTCTATGGCGAAGGCGCTAGTCATCTAACCTTGGGCGACCGTGCTACTATTTCCAATATGACGCCTGAATTTGGCGCTACTGCGGCAATGTTTTATATTGACCAACAAACTATCGATTATCTTACACTGACGGGGCGAGAAGACAAACAGGTAAAATTGGTAGAAATTTATGCCAAAGAGTCCGGACTGTGGGCTGGTAGCTTAGACCGTGCTGAGTATGAACGTGTATTAAACTTCAATTTATCTTCTGTCAGTCGTAACATTGCAGGGCCTTCCAATCCCCATAACCGAGTAGCCACTTCAGAATTATCTCAACGGGGCATTAGTGGCATAGTCGAAGATGTACCGGGACAAATACCAGATGGCGCTTGTATCATCGCTGCAATTACCAGCTGCACTAACACGAGTAACCCACGCAATATGATTGCTGCTGGATTAATTGCACGAAACGCCAACGCTCTGGGTTTGACCCGCAAACCTTGGGTCAAAACGTCACTAGCGCCCGGATCCAAAACAGTTAAACTTTACCTCGAAGAGGCTAACCTTTTACCTGAATTAGAGCAACTGGGTTTCGGTATAGTCGGATTTGCATGTACTTCCTGCAATGGTATGAGTGGAGCGCTTGATCCGAAGATTCAAAAAGAAGTACTGGATCGCGACCTTTACACTACCGCAATATTATCAGGAAATCGTAATTTCGATGGACGAATTCACCCTCACGCAAACGAAGCTTTTTTAGCGTCTCCTCCATTAGTTGTCGCCTATGCGATTGCCGGAACCATTCGCTTTGATATCGAGAAAGACGCATTAGGGATAGATAAAAAGGGTCATCCAGTTACCTTAAAAGATATCTGGCCTTGTGATGAAGAAATTGATGCTGTCATCGCACAAAGCGTTAAACCAGATCAGTTCCGTAGCGTATATAACCCAATGTTTGACCTTAAAGTGGAGTATGGTAAGGCGAATAACCCGTTGTACGACTGGCGCCCACAAACCACTTATATCCGTCGCCCTCCTTATTGGGAAGGTGCACTAGCGGCCAAACGAACAATGAATGGCATGCGGCCATTAGCCGTTTTAGGGGACAATATCACCACCGATCACCTCTCCCCATCCAACGCTATTCAGGCATCGAGTGCTGCAGGTGAATATCTATCTAAAATGGGACTACCGGAAAAGGATTTTAATTCTTACGCAACTCATCGTGGCGATCACTTAACCGCTCAACGAGCGACTTTCGCCAATCCAAAACTGTTTAATGAAATGGTCAAAGAAAACGGTGAGACCAAGCAAGGTTCACTCGCTCGAATTGAACCAGAAGGAAAAGTGACACGTATGTGGGAAGCCATTGAAACTTATATGGGTCGCAAGCAACCACTAATAATTGTCGCCGGTGCTGATTATGGTCAAGGCTCATCAAGAGATTGGGCGGCTAAAGGCGTTCGCTTAGCTGGAGTAGAGGTTATAGCTGCAGAAGGGTTCGAACGAATTCACCGAACTAATTTGTTAGGAATGGGCATTTTGCCACTTGAGTTTAAAACCGGCACAAACCGTAAAACACTTAAGATTGATGGAACGGAAACCTTTGATGTGAAAGGTACAGCCAATCCGGGAGCGACCTTAACTCTAATCATTAATCGGACGAATGGTATGAAAGTTGAAGTTCCAATGACTTGTCGTTTGGATACTGCCGAAGAAGTTTCGATTTACGATGCCGGTGGCGTATTGCAAAGATTTGCTCAAGATTTTTTGGAGTCGACAAAGTAACGTATCTCCTAAGTAGCGATGGATTACCAAGTGAGAGCGTCCTTACCCACCCTACCGAATATAACCACAAATAAATAAATTGGATGAAATATCATGACCCACATCCCACAAATAAAAATACCTGCCACTTATATGCGAGGCGGTACAAGTAAAGGTGTATTTTTCAAATTAGACGATTTGCCAGAGCCTGCGCAAATTGCCGGAGAAGCCCGCGATTCGTTATTATTACGAGTCATTGGCAGTCCCGACCCTTACGGCAAACAGACTGATGGCATGGGTGGTGCCACTTCAAGCACCAGTAAAACAGTTATTTTGTCTAAAAGCAATCAACCGGATCATGATGTTGATTACCTATTTGGTCAGGTGGCAATCGATCGTTCTTTTGTCGATTGGAGTGGAAACTGCGGCAATTTAACCGCAGCGGTTGGTTCTTTTGCTATCAGCAATAACCTAGTAGATCGGAGCCGTATTCCTGAAAATGGTATTGCCATAGTGAGGATCTGGCAGGCCAATATCAAAAAAAGCATCATCGCACATATACCAATGACCAATGGTGAGGTTCAGGAAACAGGTGATTTTGAACTAGACGGCGTGACCTTTCCTGCTGCAGAAGTGAAAATAGAATTTATTAAACCTTCAGCGGGCGGTGCAAACATGTTTCCGACCGGAAATCTGATCGACGATCTTAAAGTCCCCGGAATTGGAACATTTAAAGCGACCATGATTAATGCTGGGATCCCGACCATATTCCTAAATGCAGAAGAAATCGGTTACACCGGAACTGAATTGCAACAATCAATCAATAATGATCAAAAAGCACTGGAACGCTTCGAAACGATCCGTGCCTACGGCGCTATTCAAATGGGCTTGATTAAAAAAATAGAAGAAGCCGCTAAACGCCAACATACTCCCAAGGTTGCTTTTATTGCACCGCCGGCCGATTATATTTCCTCTAGTGGAAAACAAATTTCAGCCGCGAATATCGATATGAATGTTCGTGCCTTATCCATGGGTTTATTGCACCATGCGATGATGGGCACTGCTGCCGTTGCTATTGCAATAGCAGCCGCGATTCCTGGGACGTTGGTCAATCTTGCCGCCGGTGGTGGTACGAGAAATTCTATCCGTTTTGGACATCCCTCAGGGACTTTACAAGTTGGCGCTCAAGCTAGCCAAAATAGTGGTCAATGGTCGGCCGACAAAGCCATTATGAGTCGTAGCGCACGAGTATTGATGGAAGGCACTGTCAGTATTCCCGGAGATAGTTTTTAGAAAGTTTTGACCTAGAAAACCTGTTTTTTATTCGCCATTTCTAAACGTTGTCTTATTTTCGAGGGGACTTTTTGCTTTGACTGCAAAATAGCTTCTTCGATGGCACAAACAGTAGCATTTGTGTTAGCGCTACCATGACTTTTTATTACGATCCCTCGCAAACCAATTAAGCAAGCACCATTATAGCGTTCCGGATTGATTTCTTCTTTGAAAAAATTCATCACCGGTTTCGCTAACAGTCCTATAAAGCGGGTCCACCAGTTTTTTTGAAAGGCGTATTTGATTTTAGCGAGCAAAAATAGACTTAAACCTTCGGAAGCTTTGAGTACACTATTGCCGGTAAAACCGTCAGTGACAACCACTTGATAATCACCTCGAAAAATATGATTTGCTTCCACAAAGCCACAATAATTTACACCATCCAGTTGTTTGATTAATTCCGCAGCTTTACGAAGCCTTTCCGATCCCTTAATTTCTTCTTCACCCACATTTAGTAATCCCACTTTAGGTGACTGAATACCATCAAGCCCTTTACACAATTCGTTTCCCATTATCGCAAATTGAGCCAGACGTTGTTCATTGCAATCAACATTTGCTCCCAGATCCAATAAATAGACCGGACCATTTTCGTTGGTTGGTAATGCCGAAATTATTGCAGGTCTATCAATACCAGGCAACATTTTTAAAACATAACGGGAAATAGCCATTAAAGCACCAGTATTACCAGCACTAACACAGGCATTGGCTCTACCATCTCTGACCGATTCCAATGCCAAACGCATTGAAGACTGTTTTTTCTTTTTAAGTGCTAGAGAAGGTTTATCCGTCATTAATACGTCATCTTTAGACGGAAATATTTCGAGACACTTGTGCCCATTCAATTTATGTTGAAGCAAGTGTTGCTCTATCACATTTTGATCACCAAATAACTGAAAATAAACGGGATCGTTAGAGATATCGGCGTTGGGCCGTGAAGAAAGGATGGTTTTTATTGCAGGGATCGTAACTGAGGGACCGAAATCGCCCCCCATACAATCAACGGCTATCGTCAAAATAGGCATATTGACCTAAGTCTATACTAATTTTATATCAATGAGTCACTTATCTATTCAACGACGGGTCAATTGGGCAACGGGTTGAATAGAGATTTCAATGATAACTAAACAATTTTACGACCACGATAGTAACCATCTTCTGTCATGTTATGACGAAGATGCAATTCACCCGTTGTCTGGTCTTCAGACAAAGATGAAGTGTTAGCAACTAGCGCATCGTGCGAGCGACGCATACCACGACGAGCACGTGATTTTTTACTTTTTTGAACAGCCATTGGATTTACTCCTAAATATTAAAAATTAAATAATTCGTTAAATTCTTATTCTTTGGCCTGGTCATCTTTTAGATCCAGTCCTTCCAGTACTAAAAACGGGTTCTTCTTGCTAGCATCTTCTTTCGGTAAATCTCCGTAAGACATCTTGATACCTAACTCTTTACTTGCTCTATTGGCGATTATTGGCAAAGACAATATTAGTTCGTCTTCAATGGCCTGTTTAATATCTACCTGCCCATCTTCAACCAATAACGATTCATATTCTTCCTCTAAGTCGGCTATCTGCTCTTCACTCATCACCGTACAATACACAATCTTAGTATCCACCTGATAGTCAATGGCATCGAAACTCGTTTGACATTCAAGCTGTACATTGGCAGTCACATGGGCCTCAATCAAACAACGATTTCGATCATCGTTTCGACCAACCAAATGAACAGCAATTTCACCTTGATCTGAAAAGAGCAAGCCCTTTAATCGACTAAAATCCTTAATTTTCCAACTATATCGCAGTTCGCCATTTTTATTGGCCAATTTACGAGGTTGAATTAAGGTTTTTTGCTCAGTATCCGTCATAGGCGCGCGATTCTACCCAAAAGCGCTGCAAAAGGCAAAAATAATCGAACAAAAAGCCAGTATTTCGAGCAGGGTGGGTATATGGACTTCCTCAGTATTTCAACCTAACAATAATAGAAAAGTATATCCGGCTTTCCTACCATTATCTGTAGTCGCCATAATGAGCTATTCGCACCGCTACTCCTCGTTGATCATGAGAGCTTTCTGCTCGTCCTACCCTTCAGGTTTTGTAGCGGCGGATGTAATCAACTTTTTCATTACTATCAGCCAAGCAATTCTTTGTAAAACTTAATATTTCCTAAAATACGTGTACGTGATTGGTGTCGAATGAAATACCTTTCGTTAGTACCGCCCATGCAACTCGCGCATTTTTATTGGCTAGAGCAACCGCCACTTTATTAACGTGATTGCTATCCCCTAATTTATTCGCCCACTGACTGGTCGAGTCCTCTTTTTTCTTGCACGAATTTACAACGGAACGTACACCATGTATGAATAAAGTTCGTAAATACTTGTCACCCGCTTTAGTGATCCCGAGTAATACTTCTTTGCCTCCACTACTGTGCTGCCTCGGTGTTAAACCAAGCCATGCAGCCATTGAACGACCTTGTTTAAACTGCTTTCCATCGCCTACTGCCGCAACCAAAGCGGTTGCTGTCAGTGGACCAATGCCTAGAACGGTTTGCAAACGGCTAGCCTATTCTGATTGGGTCGCTAGACTTTTAATTTGCTTTTCATAAGAAACCACTTGCTCATCAAGTGTTTTCAAATGCTCGTATAAATCTGATAAGAGTTCACGAAAAAGAGTACTTAACTCATTGCTGGCATCCTCTAACCAATCAGGAAGGTATCTTTAATGAAGAAACTGATGACATTTTAGTTTTTCTTCAAAATCGTTTCCTCCTTTTCGTTAACACCATGTAATTGAAAAACATTCTTTGCTAAATCAATACCAATACGTTTAAAACTCATTTTAGATTTCCTCTTTAATGTTAACTGAAATTGTCAATGATCAGTTTGGCACATTGATGCCGGATTTGGGGAGGGAGTCCATCTCATTGAGCATTATAAAACATGATTATTTCAGAAAATCGTTAATTTCATGGAACTAATCTAATATTTTAGGATCAGATCATTATCTTACATGCCTATGCACTTAACTCAGTCATTTTGGAGAAGTCGACTAAATATCGAACAATTTGAAGACTTTTCAAGAAGTTTAGACATAATATGAGTTAAATGCAGAAGCATGAAAATCAATGACTTAGGAGGGGGGGTGATCGGTTTTGTCGAAAGTTCGGTTAAATTTATGCAGCATTTTCCCTGTAATTGGGACGTTATATCATTTATCATAGAGCGCATTGTTACAAACACCTTAATTTTAAAAATAATAAGGATTATTATGCTACGAATTTTATATTATCTACTGATTCTAACTTTGTTCTCGGTATCTAAAGCGAGCTTTGCTTTAAAAGTAGACGCTCATATTTGGGTAGGTCAACAAGTTATTAATGACTTAGCATACGACGGTAAATTAACTTTCGACTTAAATGGGCAAGAGATAAAAATAGCGCCTACTATAGAGGTAGTAAATGCAATTTTAACAAATCAATCTGCATTTTTAATGGGCAATATTGGACCTGATGCCGTACCTGATATTCTCATTGGCCAAATGTTGATTCACCCCGGCGTAAAAGATACTGAAGATAATAATATTGGTTGGCAAACCGATGCTTGGTTACAGCATTTATTAAAAAACCAAGGTATAAATGATACCGGAAAAGCCTTTACCTATGGCTTTTTAGGCCATGCTGCTGTAGATGTTTTTGCGCATACTTATGTTAATCAATATGCTGGTGATGTATTTGCTTTATATGATGAACAATTAGTTGAAAAACGCCATTTTACTCTTGAAGGGTATATTAGTAATCACCTACCGCCATTAACAAATCATCTCGGTCAACCATTAAACAAAAAACCTTGGCAGCTAATTACTCTGGATAATACCTATGCTGAATTTGCTAGGGATGTACTTGTATATAATGAGGAAGTTCAAGAGCAATATAATAAAGTACCTAAATCTGCAGGGCATTTAATCGGCTATTATGAATATAGAAACGCTGTAAAAGCAATTGCCGAAGACCCTATTTGGGGTGCAATCGATGCGGCAATATTACAGGCGATTGCTGAGTATTATGATATCGAGCTCACTTCAGGTGAGGCTGAAAGTATAGTAAATGAGTTACAGCGTAACCTAGATAGACTAAATAGGATCGGTGAAGATGTACAGGTACTTAATAATCAAATTTATGACAATGCACGTAAATTAGATAACGCGGTGAATACCGCTGTTGATAATATGCAGACTGCGGAAATACGCGTTATAAATAAACAACGAGAATGGCGAGATAAATTATTGAGTGTGCAGAGCTTACCTAGCTGTCCAAAAATCATTTATATGAAATGTAAATGGTATGGTTGTTGGCCTGCTACAAAAGATGATCCAATTTGTAATGCAGCTAAAAAGGCAATTGAAGAATCAAATCGATTAATTTTAAATCTTGCCAATTCTCTTGAAGATCAATTACTAGGCCTTAAAGATGATTTAATCGATCAAAATCAGGATTTACATAGAGAAGTAAATAGAGCAGCAGACTCCCTTAAAGAAATAGAAAACGGTATTATTGATTTAGGGCAAATGTTAACCGCTAATACTTCGCCCATTAAATCGATACTAGATGGCTGGTTAAAAGATATTGATATAGCCATGACGGCATATGTGAAAGCGTCAAGCAAAAGTATAATTAATACTATAAACCCTGATCCTGAAGTAAGTGCACTTGACCCATTAGAGCTATGGTTTAAATGTTATCACCAGAGCATTATCGGCATACCAAGCAGCTTAAGTAGCTGTAAAGGTTTAATTTCAGGAGTTCAAAAATTATTCACTTCACTCGATAGCATAAACAGTGCTGTCATTAAAATAGGGATTCCTGGTGCAGAGCAGATAAGCAAATTAAAAAATAAAACTATCAATAACTTAACCGATAAATTAAAAGCCAAAGTAAAAGACAAAGTCATCGATATGCTACCTGAAGAAGTTCAGGATATTCTAGCATTGCAGAAAGTATATATTAATGATGCAGTGCTTAATGATTACTTTTCTAGAGCTGAAACAGTTATACCTGCGAAAGGGTTAATTATGATCCCTGACATGGCTGAACGAGTAAAAGCTGACATGCACCTAACGGATGATGGAAAACTAGATCCAAGTAAATTTGCCATGATTTATAATGCCGTGGTTTTAGCAAAACTTGCAATATTAGACCGTTATGCTTTTGAAACCTTAGCTGTTTCCTCAGGATCTAGTGATTATACTAATTATGCTTATCAAATAGAAAATGTAGTAGCACAAGCTTTTGGCAACATTGATGGTAATCATCAATGGATGCTAATCCCTCCTCCGTTACCAAATACTCTCAATAGTTATCCAGCAGTTAATTATACTTATTCTTCAGATCGGAGTGCCTTAGGAGAAAGCGGAGGATTAGGCTTTGTACTGTGGAAAGGAGATATGAGAGATACTATGTTTAGAAAACTCTTTATTGGGCCATTATCTCCAGGTATTGATCTACCAAGTAGCATTAATAAATCAACGCTTATTGATAGTTCGTATCCTTATCAAGTGTGTTCGAATAACCCATTTCCAGATGATATTGATGACAAAAGCTGTATCGCTAGTTGGTTGATTCCTATTATTACTATGATGTTAAATTAAGCATTATAATCAGTCTTGTATATCAGCTCACTGGAACTCAATGCAGACCAAGCCTTGAACGCCGTTCGCAGTCACTGGCAAGTTGAAAGTATGCTGGATATTAGATATGACGTTTAGAGAAGATGAGTCGCGCATACGAAAAGGACGTGGGGCTTTAGTTTTTAATGTCATGCGAAAAATAGCTTTGGATCTGTTTAAGCAGGACAAAAGTAAGTCAGCGAGTATTGCTCGTAAGAAAAAAATGGCGACGCTGGACGATGAATTTCGATCAAGCCTTATGGAACAAGGGATTAAAATGCGCTAGCCGTGCAGTATTTGGGGTGTTCGAGTTTAAAAGCGGGTTGGTAAATAGGAGGGGCATAGATAATTAGTGGTTTTGGCTAAAAGCTGGAAGTTTTTGCATATTATTTATTGGATCAAATATCTAGCACCTTTAGTTCCTTAATACTTTCTTGAGCAAACTCTAGAACTCTTGGACTAGGTGTGCGGTTTTTGGTGATGGTGTCCATATAAAATTCGATCCCACCAATCGCATCAGCCAAGTATTGCACAGCCGTCTCTTTATTTACTTCCGAAAATTTTCCAGACTTAAATGCTTCCACAAATTCAATACAGTCGTCGGTAATACTAATCAGCTTATCCAACTTAAGTGCCATTAGACCATTCTTCGCAAGGTTTAACTCGTCCACTACCAAATTCAAAGCCTCTAACGCTTGCTCCTTTCCAAAACAATAATCAAACTGCTTCATAGCCTTTATAATATGTTGACTGGAAACCTGAGAGGCTGCTTGTTGCTCTGCTGATAATTGTTTTCTGCCAGCGATTACTGATAACGGATTTTTTTTAATGACGCGTTTTAACAGCTGAATAACATCCAGTGAAATATTAAGATCAGATTGAGAAACAGGTTTTTCCTGAAGCACAGACTTTTGTAAAATTGTGGTAATCAGTGTTAATCTCAGCGATTCATCTTCGAGCTGAACAATTCGTAAAAAGCTGGATAACGTCTCTACTATAGATAGAAGCTCCTTTAGATCATCCATGCATTTACCTGATACAACCTTTAGAAACCTCTCGACTCGAATCAATTCCTCTAATATCTCATTACTTAAGGATTGGAGGTCTTTAGGCGTTGGTCTGCTTAATACTGACAGTTTATGCTTGAAATTAATATCATCGACCCGGCTATTAAATAGCTCGTATTTCTTTTTTAAATTAATGGTGCACTTATCCTGAGATCCAGACAAACTCACCAGATATAGCATTTCACCCAACAAAGCTCTATTGCTTTCAAACGATGATTTTTCAGTCTTAGAGGTTTCAATTAAACGATACTGGCGGTCAACCAAGGAAAGGGTTTTTATCCGTTGATTATAAATCGTCAACCCACCCGTTAAATAGCCTTCGATCATGGATTGAGCAATGATCCACATATCCGGCAAACTATGACCACCAAAATCAGCATGGACTCTTTGTAATGATTTTCTCATCATTCTAAAGCCGCCAAGCAGATTTGAGCGACGAATCACTTCGATAAGTCCTACTTGAAACATTTTACGCAGATGGCGGAGCTTGCGCAGGTTCAGATCCAGAACTGAACCACCAAAATCAGAAGTATCAGTAGTGATCACATTTCTTTGTAGGTTTTGAATGCTCTCAGGCAGTACAAAATATTTTGACTCTTTAAAAGGGTTTTTGTTATTTATATCGCGAAGTCGATTGATGGTCGGTAATAACAAATTGGGTAACGGTGTGCTTTGTTGAGAAATATATTCGATATAACGAGTTAAGGTAACCAGAGCATCGCTAATAGCGGTATAATTAAGCACTTGTTTTTCATCACATTTTGATGATTCTAATTGAGTAACGATAATATCTGTTTCGCCTATTAGCGCCAGAGCGCCAGGCATACCCAACATGGTAAAAATGCCATTTAACTGATTGAGTTGATTTCTTGCATCAGCGAGTTGATTGCCACTGTCTTCCTTCTCATGTACTTGGTCTAACAAAATCATGACATTATTGATGATACCATTAATATCATCAATTATTGATTCTAGTTCAATCAAGGAATTTGTTGCGAGCATCCGTTTGCCATGTATCAGTTACATAAAAGAAAAATTCTAACCCGTTAATCGGCTAAAAAACGACAACTAAGCCTTAGTATAAACGTTTATCTTGAATAATCCTTCAACTTTTGATAAAAATCTTATTCTTCACCTAACAAATCTTCAATGACCATCACCGGTTCTATCTCAGCGCCTTCCAATTCACTGCTCCAGTTGATACCAACATACATTTCATCTTCATCCATACCGTGCAGCCAAGCATCAATAAAGTCGTCTATACGAACGGGATTCGGCTTGTAGTGTTTCCAGTCATCAACACAGGCAGCTTGGGCATCATTTTCCAAAGACCAGAAAGGCATCACCTGATTGTCATCGAATTCGCTGGACTCACATATTGCAAATCCATCGTTCGATTGCAAATTCCATACAATTTCCAACTCATTGGCCTGATCAATAAAACGTTCATAATGAATTCTAAAATCGTCGGACATTATTATATCTGCAAATATTTTCGAAGTTGTTATTCTACCAGATAATGATCTTTAAAAAATGAGTATAATGAGTCACCAAAAATATTTAACAAAGCTCCCTAAAAATGCGATCGCAACAATCCTCTGAGATAAACCAAGTCGAAAACTGGCATGTTCTAAAAAATCTTTTACCTTATCTTTCTGAATTCAAAGGTAGGGTCTTTGCTGCATTACTATTTTTGATAGCCGCTAAACTTGCGAATATTGGTATGCCTTTTATTATCAAAGCCATTATTGACCAGCTACCGACTGATAGCAGTGTCTCCTTCGGAGTGCTTGAAGGCAACCTTGATCAGACATGGCTGTTAACACCTGTTGCACTTGTTTTGGTTTATGGTGGGTTAAGATTTTCAAATGTTTTATTCGGCGAAATCCGAGATACTCTATTTGGTCGAGTCACAGAGCGCGCCATGCGCCGGATCGGCCATCGCGTATTCAAACACCTCCACCGTTTGGACCTGAATTTTCATCTTAATCGTAAAACAGGAGGTCTTTCTAGGGATATAGAACGTGGTACCAATGGGATTAATTTTTTAATGCGTTTTATGGTATTCAACATCGTACCGACCCTAATCGAAATTCTGATGGTGATTGGAATATTGCTCACCAACTATGGGTTAAGTTTTGCTGCTGTAACGGTTATTTCAATTGCTGCATATATCTACTTTTCTGTAGCGGTCACCGAATGGCGTAACGGGTTTCTGCGTGCAGCAAACAAAGCAGACTCAGACAGTAGTAGCCGTGCCATCGATAGCCTACTTAACTATGAAACAGTAAAATACTATACTAATGAAAATTTTGAGGCCAAACGTTACGATGCTGATCTGGCAGTATGGGAACAAGCGAAACGGAAAAATCGATTGTCTTTATTTGCACTGAACGGCGGACAAGCTTTAATTATTAGTTTATCCATGACCGCAATGATGTATCTAGCCACCAAAGGTGTACAAAACCATACCATGGGCATAGGTGACTTTGTATTAATTAATGCCTTTATGATGCAGCTATTTATACCTCTAAATTTTCTAGGCTTCGTTTATCGCGAAATAAAAATGTCGCTCATTAATATTGAACAAATGTTCAAACTCTTGGATATAAAACCTGCAGTTAACGACTTGGACGACGCTACCGAACTTGAAATCACAGGTGGAGAAATTCGATTTGACAAAGTCAACTTTAGTTACCAAGCTGAAAGATCGATCCTTAAAGACATCAGTTTCAATGTTCGTTCGGGCGAAACGATTGCCGTTGTCGGCGCTAGCGGTTCGGGCAAATCAACCTTAGTGAAAATGTTGTTTCGATTCTATGATCCAAATAGTGGCAGCATATCAATCGACGACCAAGATATTAAACGAGTTAGTCAAGATTCGCTGAGAAGAGCTATTGGAATTGTGCCACAAGATACGGTGTTATTTAACGATACCATTTTTGAAAATATTCGCTATGGGCGGCCTACTGCCGATAAACATGAAGTTCAACAAGCGATTGTTTTGGCTCACTTAGAAGAATTCATATCTCAATTACCCGATGGTACCGACACGATTGTCGGGGAGAGAGGGTTGAAATTATCCGGTGGTGAAAAACAACGGGTAGCAATTGCCAGAACCATTTTAAAAAAACCGCCAATATTAGTTTTCGATGAAGCCACTTCGTCATTAGATAGTCAATCAGAGCAGATGATTTTAAAAGCTATTAGCGAAATAGCAAAAGAAACCACCAGTTTGATCATCGCTCATCGTCTTTCAACAATTGTTAATGCCAATAAAATCATTGTACTTGATAGAGGCGAAATAGTTGAACAAGGCAGTCATGAAGAATTGTTAGTTAAAAAAAGCTTCTATTATAATCTTTGGATGGCGCAACAAAAGGATCACAAATGAGAAAAATGCATTATCCCATGAAACACCCCAAGAACTAGTCCAACGACTTGCCTTGAGTAAAGCCGCAATAATTTCGGAACAATATCACGATGCGATGGTGATCGGGTCTGACCCGCTGGCGATATTTAAAAATAAAATCATTGGATTGGTTACGGCTAAGCTGATTTTAGAACAAAATTGGTTTTTCTGGGTACTATTACCTTGCTTTTGGATCCTTTGTTCCTAAAATAGTCTTATCCACCTACAAAAATTAATTCAGGCGAAAAAAGAATGTCTCTCCATCGAACAGCACTTATTTTTTGTTTCCTTGTCACTTTCTTTAGTATTCCATTAAGTCATGGAAAGGAATTGAAGCAAGAGTTAACGGCTTTTAAAATATCTGTTTCCGACAATACTCTGGCACGAAAAATAGCCATTTCCTACCATCATGCCATTTTAGAAATGAACTATGAACAAGGATTTATCATCGCCGATCTGTCAGCTAAAGAAATAAAGCAACTACAATCTCTTGGACTGAAAATCGAAAAAGCCACTAAATGGAATCAAAAATACCAACAATTTAAAATAGCAACTAATCTACAACTTAAATCACAAGCAAACAATACCAAAGCGGCAGGGATCCCCGGATTTGAATGTTACCCCACAGTAGAAGAAACACTGCAAAAAGGAAGTGAGTTGTCAGCCAATTACCCCCAACTAACTCGCTGGATTGATATTGGCGACTCCTGGAAAAAAGCGAATAGCCTAGCGGGTTATGATTTAATGGTTTTGAAAATCACCAATAATGATATTACTCAAGAGAAACCAAAATTATTCATTCATAGTTCTATGCACGCCAGAGAATACGCACCGGCCGCATTGACTTTGGATTTTGCTACTCACCTTTTAGAAAATTATGACACAAACGCCGATATTCAATGGATAATTGATTACCATGAAATTCATATCCTTTTTCACATGAATCCAGATGGCCGCAAGATCGCAGAAACGGCTATTTCACAACGAAAGAACAGCAATGAAAATCATTGCATCACGGGTCTAAATTCTGGTACGGTCGGCGTCGATTTAAATAGGAATTTCGCTTTTTTCTGGAACACAACCGCCAATGGTTCAAGCGGCAACGATTGTAATCAAACCTTTCGCGGAATAAGCGCTGAATCGGAACCAGAAACTCAAGCGGTATCGAATTACATTCGAAGCTTATTTACAGATTCAAGAGGCCCAAACGAAGATGACGCTGCTCCAATCAATACTTCTGGTATGCATATCGACATCCACAGTTACAGTCAGCTCGTTTTATGGCCATACGGGCACCGCAACTCTGTATCGCCAAACGATAATGGGTTTGTCGCGCTTGGCAACAAGCTAGCTTGGTTTAATAACTACACGCCCATGCAAAGTGTCGGTTTATATCCTACTGATGGCACTAGTGATGATGTCAGTTATGGTGAACTCGGAATAGCCGCTTTCACATTTGAGCTGGGCACCTCCTTTTTTCAGCAATGTTCGGTTTATGAAAAAACCATCAAACCAATTAATCTGGCTGCTCTTATTTATGCAGCCAAGGTCACGGCGGCACCTTATACACTCGCATTTGGCCCGGAAATCAGCAAAATAGAGTCAAATGGTTCGATTGGATCAACATCAGTCACTCAGGAAATGCCTTTAACCATTAATGTTACCGCCAATGCACTTCGAACGAAAGAATCTACAACTGGAAAAATAATCGGTAAAGCGGAATACGCCATCGATATTCCATTTTGGCAGAGCGGAGCAACAACCATCGAATTTAGCCAAAATGATGGCAGCCTGACCTCAAGTATCGAAGTTTTTTCTACGCAAGTGGACACTTCAAGCCTTTCACTTGGTCGCCATATTATTTACGTCAGATCCTATGATCAAAACAGTAATGTCGGCGCGACCAGTGCAGAATTTTTTACTATTGCAAACAATAACTCCCCCATCCCAAAATTTACGATTAGTTGTACTGACTTAAATTGTAATTTTGATGCGACGAACAGCAGTGATACTGACGGCAGTATCGAGAGCTATCTATGGCATTTTAATGATGACGACAGTACAAATTCAGGGGTCACGATTGAACATCTATTTTCCGATGCCGGAGACAAGTTAATCACTTTAACCATTCAAGATAATGCCGGTGCTGAAGCTATTACAGAACAAACGATCACTGTATCAGCGCCCGTACTCCCGTCAGTAGCCAATACCCCCAACGAGGGCAATCAAACCAGTAGTGGCGGCGGTGGTGTTTTCGGGTTGTGGATTTTGGGGCTATTTTTTTTCAGGCGCTCTAGCCATTTAAAAAACTTAAAGGAAAAATAATTTTAGTTTTTGTCATTTTTAATTATTCTAGGATTATTACCAAACCTCATTTTCCACCATCGAATACTTAGCGGTACGGACGTATTTAACAAAAAGGTAGTGATCATTAAAGTGTAAAAGGCTTCAGTAGAAAGAATTTTATTTTGCACGTACGCAATGTTGAGTACCACAAAAGCTAATTCCGCCCTACCTAACATACCAAAGCCAATCATCAGACTATCAGGCCAATTAAAATTTCCTGTATAGCGTGCAGCAATACTAGCAGAACTAACTTGCCCAATAAATAAACCGATAAATAACCATAAAGCGCCAGGTAAAACTTCAACAAACAGATCAAGTTCAAAAATCAATTTACTGCCTAGCGCTACAAAAAAAACCGGGCCAATCCAAGAAAAGGCAATGTTATCGATCATTTCCCTTGCTTGATTATAAAAATCAACTTGCTTATCTTGATGAAAATCAAAATAACTTCGATGAATCACCAGACCTGCCATATAAGCACCTACCGCAGGATGAAAACCAAAATGGTGCGATAATATCCCCATGAGTACCGCAATCAGCAACAATGATAATATAGTGTACTCACCACGAGCCATGGCAAGAATTTTGCGTAGTCCAATGTTTCCCATAAAAGGGATAAAACCAAAAATACTTTTTTTCCCTGGAAATAACCAAGCACCTATCAGCATAACAATTAAGAAAAATACTACCGCTTTGCCTACAATGAGTAAAGCCCCTTCCATTGTCACATTAGCCTCTCCGGTTGCCACTGGAACGAGTAAAGCGACAAAAACTAATGACGCAATATCGTCCAACACAGCCGACGTCATAATACCAGTAGCTGCAGGTGTAGTACTTAAACCTTCAGTTTTAAGAGAAACCATAGTAAGGGACACTGCGGTTGCCGTCATTGCCAACCCGCTCATCAAAGCAATGTTGTCATCCTGCCAATAAACCCAAGCTGTAGAATAAGCAACAGCAAAAGGCACAAGAGCACCAAATAAAGCAATGCCCCAACTTCGCTTGATGCTACCTAAAAAATTTCCAACATCTTCTTCAAATCCAAGGGCAAACATAATAATAATAATGCCAAGCTCAGCAAAATCTTCAATAAAAATGGGTAACTTCTCGGGAATAAATCCAACATTCACGAGTAGCGCACCAAAAAAAAGAAACCATAACACCGGAGTAAGACGGGTTTTATGTGCAAGATAAGAGGCGACAAATACGGTCACCCAGATTATCGCTAAAATTTCAAGATCATGCATTTTATTATCCGTTAATCAATAAATGAATCCAAATACTTAAGCCGTAACCTATACTGATGACCGGTGTCCATTTAAGATGACCAAAAAAGGTGTAAAGACCTCTCGCCTGTCCCATCAATGCGACCCCCGCTGCCGAACCAATCGATAAAAGACTACCGCCGACACCTGCTGTTAGTGTTACTAATAACCATTGATTAGCGGGCATTTCGGGATTCATTTGTAACACCGACACCATGACCGGAATGTTGTCTAATATAGCCGAAAAAACTCCCACTAACGTATTAGCAATGGTTGGCCCCAATTCAATGTATAAATACGAAGAAAGATGCCCCAAATAACCGATAAAACCCAAACCTCCAACACACATAATAACACCAAAGAAAAACAACAATGTATCCCATTCCGCTCGCGCAACCTCCCGGTAACTATCGAAGGCTGCCACATCGCCAACCTGACCATAACTTGGAACATCTTGGTGCGTTACTTGGTGTGTCTTTTTTAAATAAAAACCGAAAAATTTTAGATAGGCCAATCCAGTCATCATCCCTAAAAATGGCGGTAAGTGTAGAAAATTATGAAATGATATTGCGGTTAATATGGTCAAACCAAACAATACAATAATTCGTTTAGCGCCTCGTTTCATTTCGACTTGCTCACTGACAACCTGAGGCTTTTCATTTTCGATCGAAAGCGACATAAAAAATGCAGGAACAATAAAATTGACTAAGCTAGGTACAAACAGCGCAAAAAATGATCCAAAGGGCAACAATCCTTTTTGCCAGACCATTAAGGTTGTAATATCACCAAATGGGCTAAAAGCTCCTCCCGCATTAGCTGCAACCACAATATTGATACAGGCGACACCAACAAATCGTTGATTACCTTTACCCACCGCTAAGACCACCGCGCACATCACCAGCGCCGTGGTCAGATTGTCGATTAACGGAGACAAACAAAAGCTGAATACTCCTGTGAACCAAAATAGCTGCCGATAGTTATACCCTCGATTAATTAACCAACTGCGAAGCTTTTCAAATATACGTCGTTCACTCATTGCATTCACATAGGTCATAGCCGTCAATAAAAATAGAAACAGCTCAGCGAATTCGACCAAAAAATGTTTAACCGCCACTTCAACCCGTTGCGGGTTATCTGTAAAAGAATATTCAAACGCGACAATAGCCCAAATAAGTCCGGCCGCCAGAATAACGGGCTTGGATTTTCTTAAATGAGTATATTCCTCTGCCATCACCAATAAATAGGCAATAACAAATATTCCGATTGCGGTAAAGCCAACCCAATGGGTAGTTAAATCCATATTATCTTCCTTAATGAGTCAATTAATTATGCGAAATTGAATTGAGTTTAAATTTTTCGAGTACACGAAGTCAATACCCCAAGCATCAATAAACAATACTTTGAACTAATGAAGTGACAGATTTATATCTATAATTTTATAGTCTAGTTCAAAATAAATAGCAACTCGCTTATGAACATCCTGACAGAAAACTCATCCATTCGATCAAATGGACTAAGTCATCAGTGCTGAATGGAATAGACTCTATGAAAAAAAGAAATAACTACGCTCAAGTCAATACAAAAAATTTATCTCTCTCTGGTGTTTTATTGATTTTTTTCTTGATATCTTGTGGTCCACCACCGTCTAGTCCTACCGAAAATCACCCCGAACAAATATTATTTCAACATGTTCGCATGACATTTTCAAAAGAATTAGTCTCCCTATATTTTTTCTATAAGTCAAGCGGTAGCGTCCATATTTCCAAGAGTGAAACACATTACCTTTTTATTGGCCAAGACAAATACCCTGCCTCAATCGAACCGCTATTGGCCAATGAACTACAACATGAACTGCAAGGTGATGAAATTATTAACTTAGTGTTCGAACGATCTAATGGGAGTTATCTTGAATCGTTAGCCTTATTACCAGGTTTTGCCAATTTCACCTCACCAGAGGTTGCTCAAGTAATCGACCATAGTAATGAAGATTTATATATACAATGGGATCCAACTCTAGCTGATTCGTACAATATAGAGATTTTCGGAGAATGTATCGGCTCGCTCAAATTCCCTCTTGAAAGTGCTCAATCCAATTTTATAATAATGGCAAACTCCCTTTCGAGCGTAAAGGACATCACTCAGTGTAATGTCAAAATTTCTTTATTTCAAAGGATTTACGGCCAAGTTGATACCAATTTTGCCGGAGGGGATTTTGAAATTGATATGGAATCACAACTTAATTTCTACTTAACTGGAATAGGTAACGCGGCTAATGAATAAAACAATACTCACCCTTTTATTAGTTTTAATGACTTCACCCTGTTACGCACAAGAATTGGCTAATACTTGGTACCTAGGTCTATCTTTCGGTGTCAACCGCCCAATCCAAGAGGAAAAATATTCTAGCGGCCCAACTCAATTACTAGATAACAAGTATGGGCTGCTTAGTGGTTACCGTTTTAATCGTTGGCTTTCGCTAGAAGCTGGATACACTCAGCATGAAACGAAAACTGAGCGCTTTTGTGATCATTCAAATACATTTTCTGCTTCCAATTGTGCTTTTTGGAAACGAAACTACCACTACTCTTTTGTCGGCGCTAGAGGGAGCTTACGTGTTGCAAAGGATAGGTTAGCAATTTCATGGCGACTAGCACGCTTAATAGGTGCTTACGAGTCGAATATCGATAATAAATCTTTTGAACAATGGTATCCTTCAATGGGGGTAAGTTGGCTTATGACGGAAGAACTAACCTTTACTTTAGAGGCGGAACTAATCGAGTATCCTTTAGGAAATAATCAAGATAGAAATTTAGTGGAATATAATTTAATATTGGCGTTAGAATTATAACTATTTCAAAATTGCGAACAGCGTTTACAACACCTTAATCGCTGATAATGTCAAATCATCCATCAACTCACTCTTGCCATTAAAATCAAGTAAAGCCTGCTCAACATACAAAATTAGCTCGTGCGGACAATCGGGTGCCGCTTTAAGTGTTTTAGACAAACGCTCTTCTCCGAACTCTTCTTCACTATTGTTGCGCGTCTCTAACACCACGTCAGTGTAAATAAACAAAATATCATCGACTAACAATTCTATTTCCTGATATTCCCATTGATAATTTGGTAGTACACCTACAGGAATTCCTTTCGATTGGTCGAGTACAATAACTTTACTGTCCCGCTTAATATAACCATTTGGATGACCTGCTGAAACGTACTTTAAAATTCTTGTGTCGCTGTAATACAAAAACAACATTGCCGTTACAAATTTTCCGCGATCACGGCGAGTGAAGAAGTGTTTATTTAAATAATTAGTTGCGTCAGCTGGTGTGGTGTCCTTGTTATTGGGAAAGGTTCTTAAAATAGCATCGACCATGGCGGCTTCAACCGCAGCACTTGGTCCATGGCCGGTGACGTCAGCGATGATCCCCCCCCAGTTGATGATATCAGGATCTCCGCTTGGAGAGGCTAGTTGAAATAAATCAAGATAATCTCCCCCTGCATCTTTATAAGCCTTAAAAGTAAAAGCTAACTCCGTACCGGGTATTTTTAAATCTTGATGAGGAAGTAATAATGACTGAAGCCTAGATATTTCATGTAGCTCCTCATCTATCCAAAGCCTTGCTTTATCTAATTGTCGTTTTTGTTCGGTTCGTAATATATTAGTCAATGCGTAATTGAGTAATAGTGACAATTTACTGAGATCAGGTGTCACTTTTCTCCTGTCATCCTCTTTATTAAAACTCGATTGATAATCAACCAGAACAATCCATCGCTCCACCTTACCATTAATCCAAATCGGAATTACTAGCGCTTCACCAAAATATTTAAGTTCATCTTGAAATAGATCAGGACAGGTTTCACAGGAAATTTTAAGTGCTTTACTATGAGTTTTCCAAGTCTCAACAAATTCACCATTTAAAATAGGAAAATGGGGACTACCATTTAACATCTCTTCCGCAGTATATATCGGGCAATGATGTTCATTGCAAAATCCTGTTACCTGAAAAGTGGCTGGTAATAGATTATGAGTACTAATCATTGCTAATTTAAAATGGGCAATTTCCGTTTTAACAACATCAAGTAAAACCGACAGTGGATTTTTATAGGTTTGGTCGCTGCTAAGTTTTACTAGCAAATCCATTAATATTTATTCCTGGCGGTCTTTTTTTTTGCTTTTTAACATTTCGACAAGCAGCCCTTTCATTCCCTTTTTCTTTAGTGTTGATGCGTAATTTTTTTTGTAGGTATTAATTAACGAAATTCCCTCTGGAATAAAATCATATATTTTCCATATATCATCAACTTTGATCATTCTATATCGCACCGGTATTTTCTTATTCCGAGAAATAATCTGAGTATCTACAATCGCGTATTCATTCTTTTTTGTTTTCTTCAATTGTTCTTTCAAAAACAATACTTTCTCGTTAGAGTAGTTCTTGAGTAATATAAAATAAGTTTCGGCCATTATGTCGAGAAAACGTTGTTTAAATTCTTTTTTTTGCTCATCGCTCGCTTTCTTCCAGCTCTTAGAAATAACTCGTTTGGACACAGCCTCAAAATCAACTTCGGCTAAAAGTATCTGAGTCAGTTTAGATTTTTTTACTTGAACATCAGTCTCTTTATCTGCAGCAACGGCAATAAGGTTATCAACCGCTAATTTTAATGTTTCGGTCGGACTTGCTGCAAAGCCGTTTTGATTCAATAAGGGTAGTAATACAAAACCACATAAAAATATTAGTTTCACTTTAAAGTCCTCGACAAATAAAATAATTTGTTTTGTTATTCATAGTATTTTCCTAACTATCAGTATTAAACATATATTTACTGACTAGTTCTTCGATACTGATGGAAGGTTCAGTTTCAATAATTTCATCGCCATCACTAAGCGGTTCACCACCACCAACGGATATTTTCACGAACTTGTCACCAATAATACCAGCCGTTCTTATCGAAGCGATGGCGTCATCTTGAATTTCTACTCCATGATCAATATTTAGCCAAATCTGAGACTCTTGAGTTTCCGGTTCCAAAACGATACTTGCTACCTGGCCTATTTTAACACCAGCAATTTCAATGACCGCACCTTTCTTTAACCCCGACGAATCTTCAAACATAGCCATTAAACGGTAACCGTGTGAGCCAAAGCCCGACACACCACTAACCACCACCGACAAATATAAAATTGCGCCAATACCCGCTAATAAAAACAGACCAACCATAAATTCTAAAGATAGCTTATTCATTAGTCTCTTAAACTCCTTAAATCAAAAATGAACTGACGATATAGTCCGCAAATAACATGACAATTGCACTCACTACAACAGCCTTTGTTGTGACGCGCCCAACCGCTTCAGCATCTGACACACCTTTTTCTAAATGCACGAAAAAACCCTTTCCCATTGCTATCCAGATGATAATAATGGCAAAAATAACAGATTTAATAAAACTCATTTTTAAATCAGACCAAGTAATGGTATCTGATATTGTCTGCATATAAGCGGCACCACTTAATCCCTTAAGATAGACACCCACTACATAGCCACCAAAAATCCCAATAAGGTTATAAAAAGCCGTCAAAAGTGGAATTGAAATAACTGCCGCTAAAAGCCTAGGTGCCATAATAAATCGATAAGGACTAATCGCCATACAGGTCAATGCGTCAAACTGTTGCTCATTACGCATAATTGCGATTTCAGCACAAGTCGCCGAGCCCACTCTGGCAATAACCATCAACGCGGTCATAACTGGACCGAGTTCCTGGATCAAACTTTTTGACACCGCAGCCCCCATCAGTTCAACCGCACCAAAATCGACCATAACCGCATAAAACTGCAATGCCAAAACCATTCCGGTGAATAAACTGGATAGCAGAATAATTGGCATCGAGCCTGCACCGATAAAGGCAATTTGTTTAACCAGATCCGCAAAACCCAATGGACGACTAAATATACTCCAAACGACACTGTTTAGAAAAAGAGCAAAACGACCGAGTTCTTCAAACCAAGCAATAGCTGACGAGCCTAATTTTTCAATTTGAGCAAACATTTTAATTTGCTCCTTTTGTTAGTCTTGATAAATATTTATCTGCATCTAGTTGGTTTTTCCTAGGCTTTCGATTGATTAAATTAATCACTCTTTCATCGGTACAGGCTTTGATCTCTTCTACTGTTCCGGTAATCACAAGCTCGCCATCAAATAAAACAGCGATACGATCAGCGATAGTGAAGGCACTTTCAAGCTCATGAGTAACCACTATAATCGTCATATTCATGGCGGAACGAAGATTCAAAATAAGTTGATCAAGTTCGACTGAAGTCACCGGATCGAGTCCTGCAGATGGTTCATCAAAAAATAATATCTTGGGATCCATTATTACCGCGCGAGCCAGTCCGGCCCGCTTTAACATGCCGCCAGAAAGCTCGGATGGCATTAAATCTTCATAGTCGGCTAGATTCATTAGTTCCAATTTCAATCGGGTCATAATACTGATGGTATTTTCATCTAAATCCGTATGCTGACGTAATGGCAATTTGATATTATCACCAACGCTAAGAGAGCTAAGTAGCGCCCCACCTTGAAAGGCAACCCCCATCGACCGTCTGAGTTTTATTAATTCTGTCTTAGTGGCATGGCAAATGTTTAGATCGCCAAATTCAATGCTGCCCGTTAACGGTTTCATTAGCCCTAGCATATTTCTTAATAAAGTGCTTTTGCCCGAACCGCTGCCTCCCATGATAACTAAAATTTCGCCCTGTTTAACTTGCAGGTTAATATCATTCAGCACCTGACGATCACCGTAAGCACTATCCAAATTATTAACATCAATTAGTATTGGTGATTGTTCGATCACAGCTTTTTACTCGGTTATATCTGCGACGGAATCAACGATGTTGAAGACTTGATTTAGTCGGGTCAGTTCTAGCACTTGTAAAGGCGCACCATTTGCACCAGTAATTTTTAAAGATAAATTATTCTTATTTGCAACATTAAGTCCTTCTACCAAGATAGCCATTCCAGATGAATCAATATATTTCAAGTCAGAAAAATCGACAATGACTGATTTCCCATGTTCTAATATATCTAGCAAACAACGTCTAACGTCAGATGAATTATGTAAGTCCACTTCACCCTTTAAATGTAGCAGTTTGTAATGTAAATGTTCTGAACAATCGAAACTCATTTTAATCCCCCTCGGGTAAATCCTTTTTCATTTCCAATATATTTCCGATGCAATTTTTTGTATGAATAAATTTGACTGAATCCATTACTTGTTGCATTAACATCACTCCTAACCCACCAGGTTTTAATAGCGAAGAATGTTTGACTTTAATCCTAAAAAAATCAGTTCACCCTACCAACAAAGCATTCTGACTTTTAAATTTTCAAATTCATAACTGAATTAAATTCATGCAGGGGCAGGAAGTTCAAGTGGGTTTCCTTGGCTTACTTTTA
>Ga0256845_1000444_pt1 | contig 39345 bp, 33 predicted proteins | sample RiftiametaG_FD_189101 | JGI IMG/M metagenome (GOLD analysis project Ga0256845, IMG submission 189101) | Tube worm associated microbial communities from hydrothermal vent at the East Pacific Rise, Pacific Ocean - Riftia | ecosystem: Host-associated > Annelida > Integument > Unclassified ...
AGGTAAACCAAGGGAAAAACAAGATGCTGGTATTAAACGCAGTAAGAAACAAGATTATTCATAGAATCTTTGCAATGATTAAAAGTGAAAAATTATATGACTTTAATTTGCATATGTCATAGATATCTTTGTGCTTGTTGCAAGTAGTTTATATTTCCCTCGCTTCCCCATTGATTATGAGCCAACAAAAGTGAAAAAGCAATGTCAATGTCGCCATCAGTAGCTGAATCGTCAGAAGAACTGGCGGCATCATTACATGTTATTTGTTGCCAATCCATCAAATTACTATTAATATTACTTGGATGGGATTTATAATAGTTGAATAATTTATCAAAATCCGATTTGGCATTGCTATCGTGACCAGCCATAAAACACATAATCATCATCCCATAACCATGTGCTTCAGAAACTGTTTTTGCATCATTTCTATATTTTATATAATATTCATTTGTGTTACAATCATTTTTTAAATACAGTGCTTTCCAACCATCATAAAATGTTTTTGTATGGTTATCTAATTCTGTTTGACCGTAATTATTGGGTTTGATATGGTCTCCGATATAGTTGGTGTGATTCGGAAATGGCTTGTTATTAGTAACAACCTCGGGTTCGGTAGGTGTAACAACAACTGTTACAACGGCTTCATCTTTTGAACATGAGAGCAACAAAAAAACTATTATCGATACAATTGGTATTTTATGTGCTAATATTTTCATTTTTCTCGTTTTTATTATGTAAAGTCCCTTTTAGATTTAATGGTTAATTATTTTTTCACAATCTTTTTTGTTGTTATAATTTCTTAAAAGAGTTATAAATTATTTAACCATGTTTGGTTAGTCATATCTGTCATTACTCCAACGGTAAATGAACCTATAAATGTGGCATCATTCCAATTAAAAATTGCGATTCCGTTTAATTGATTAACCATTTGATATATTGCTTATAGTGTTACTTGTTGCCGACCTTAACCAAGTATTAATTTATTTGCAGAAATTTTGTACTTGTGTCTCTATTAATTAGAAAAAATCTGTTGTTATGTGCCAAGGGATGTGGCAAGTACTATAGCGGCATTATCATCAGAACTTGAAGTATCACTACAAGTTATTTGCTGCCAATCCATTAAATTACTATTAATGTCGCTAGGGTGAGATTTGTAAAACAAATATAATCCGTCAAATTAAGGTTTGCGTATAATTATTGGGATTAATATGGTTTTCATTTTAAAATACATTTAAAAAAAGGGAATTAAATAAATAATTCCCCTTAAAAAAACTAATTCGATAATTATAAAATAATCTTCAACTTTTTGGTTTAAAAATCCATATCCAGCCATAGTCAAAATCATCGCCTTGATCTTGATATAAAATCAATTCGTCGTCTGTTACAGATTTTATTAAATAATCTCCTGTAGCCGTCTTTTCTGGGTTAAGGTTTTCTTCGTTATAATCAGGTATCCAAGGATTTGAAATATGGATTGTCATTGCATCTGTATCAATTAAAAATTTGCCCGTTTCTCCTGTTGCTCCGTTGGCGCTAAAGAATGTATAATTATAATCTCCATTTAAGTCAAAAAATATTTCATTAAGTACACCTGGCGTATCTACTCCAACATCTTCATAAGGATCCCACCAAAATTCTTCCCAATCGTAATTGGCTACCATGAAACAATAACCGTTAGGCGGATAAGGATCACTACCTACATCCCATCCTGGTCTATCGGTATAATAAACCCATGTTTTACCTGTGCCGGAATCCGTTAATTCTTTTAAAACTGGTTTGTTTACAAGTTCAGGATCAGTTGATGCTACAGTTACGGTTTTAGTTATCAAGCTATGACCTCCTTTGCCTGAAACAGTACAGGTTACATTATAACTTCCTGAAAACGGATAATAGGCAGTAACTGTTTCTCCCTGCTTGTTAGCGCCGTTACCTAAGTCCCAATTATATAAAAACCCATCAGGTGAAGTCCCTTTGAGTATCACATTATTAGGGTCTGAATTATCTATAATAAAATCAGCAGTTGGTAATCCGCCAACATTGGGTGCATCATCAAGTTGCGAATCACATGCATAGAGCATTACCACAAATATTCCTAATACTAAATACGTTATTTTTTTCATGCTATATTGTTTTAAAGTTTTAAAGACCATTGATTAATAAGGGTTTTGAACCAAATTTGGATTCAAATTAATTTCAATCTGTGGTATTAAGAAATATCTTTTATTATCGGTAAAACCGTTCATTAAACTACCTCTTCCAGTTCTAACTAAATCCCAATAACGATGTCCCTCCATAGCCAATTCTACACGGCGCTCATGATACACTGCCGCTATAGCATCTGTTTGAGTTGTATTTGTCAATCCTGCTCGGTTACGAACTCTATTTATAGGAGTTTGCCAATCTGAACCATTATGTGCAGCGGCCTCTGCTTGCCATAACAAAACATCAGCAAATCTTATGAATCTCCAATTTAATGGGTCTTCAGACATTTGTCCTTTTTCACTAGCTGGCAACTGGTATTTTCTGTTATGATACCCTGTAGGGTTTTCAGGGTAAATTGTTGTAATTTGTTCTTCATCGGCAGTCCCTTCCCATAATATATCACCGTCTGAAATAATTGTAGCTTTTAACCTTACATCTCCAACTTCAAATTCATCAAATAAATCTTGGGTTGGCGTATTAAATCCCCAACCTCCGTTTTTACGACTGCCTTGAAAAATCGGTGTTACGGTTCCTTCTTGACCATCTCCCCATTCGCCTGTATTAAAATCGGCATATTGAATGTCAAAAATAGATTCAATACCATTATCATGGGTTAGTTTGAAAACATCTTCATAATTAGGTTCTAAATTGTACTCACCAGAACTTACAATAGTATTAGCCAATGCTTCAGCTTCCGTCCATTTGCCTTGAAAAATGTAAGCTTTTAATAGTAGTGCACTTGCAGCTCCCCAAGTTGCTCTTCCTATTTCGGTAGTAGAAAGTGCACTTTTTCTTGGAAGATTAGCCGCAGCGGCAGTAAGATCAGTTTCAATTTGAGCCCATGTTTCTTCTTCTGTATTACGAGGTAAGGTATATTCTGATGGTGCCAATATTTTAGTAACTACTGGAACACCTCCAAATATTTTTGCCAACTGAAAATGATATAGGCCTCTTAAAAACAAGACTTCTGCAGTTACTCTTTTATTAACATCTTCACTAATATTTGTGTTATCAGTTATACCTTCAATTAATTTATTTGCTCGGTTAATTCCTAAATATGGTGCTTGCCATTTTTCGCGAATTAAACCATTCTCTGCATTTGCTCCAAACGTTGATATGGTATGAATATCTATTTGATCTGCATCGTTTTCACCGCCTTTTTCGGCGTCATCAGAAACTACATCTCCAATGGCCCATTCGTTAATTTGCATGTGGTCATACCATCCTAACGGATCATATACTCCAGCCAAGGCATTTAATGCTGCCCCGTCATTACTAAAATAAACTTGGTCTGACAAGCTAGGTGCTGGTGTATCTAAAAAATCGTCGGAACACGACCCTAAACTTATTACGATTAATAAAAGTAATATGCTATAATATTTTGTTTTCATAAGATAATATTTTAAGTTCATTTTGAACGTCATTATGGTTTAAATTAAAATGTAACATTTAGTCCAGTACTGAATAAACGCGCTTGTGGATAAAAAGCACGGTCAACACCTATATCAAGGGTTCCGCTTTGACCGTTTCCAATTTCAGGATCTAAACCTGTATATTTTGTAAATGTAAATAGGTTTTGTGCATTCACATAAAAACGTAATTTATCAACTCCTATTTGATCTGCAAAACGTTGTGGCAATGTATAACCCAGTTGTAACGTTTTTATTCTTAAGTAAGATCCATCTTCAATAAACCTATCGCTCATTAATGAGTTGTTGCTATCTGTTGCATTCATTCTTGGATAACGTGCATCGTTTTGAGTACCCTCTCCTGTCCAACGATTTAACATCTCACTATTCAGATTCCAGAATGCAGATGAAGATCTTGTATAAAATGCAGGACCATTAAAAATTTTATTTCCTTGTACTCCTTGTAAATTAACACTCAAATCAAATCCTTTATACATAAAGTTTACATTAAAGGCATAGGTGAAATCTGGTAATGGACTTCCGAGAAATTGAAAATCGAGATTACCATCATTATTAGCATCAACATATCTTACATCACCAGGAGCCACATTTTGTTGTGCGGTCTGTGCATTAATATCAGCTTGGTTTTGAAATAATCCATCCGTTTTAAACCCATAAAATTGAGCTATTGGATTACCAACTGTTGTACGGGTAACAAAATAATTTTCACGGAATAATGCACCATCAATAAATGACCCAGTTCCTAAACTAATCACTTCATTTTTAATTGCTGAGAAATTAAGTCCAACTGAATATTTGAACTCATTCTCCATGTTCTTGTAATTTAAAGAAAGTTCAATACCTGTGTTTTTCATTTCTCCTGCATTTTGATAAGGCGCTTCTTGCAAACCAGCCTGTGCAGGTATAGGCACTTGCAAAATCATATCTTCGGTGTTTTTTATAAAATAATCTACACTACCGCTTAATTTATTATTTAAAAACTCAAAGTCTAAACCAATATTATAAGTGGTTACGGTTTCCCATTTTAACTCATCGTTTCCTGAGCTTGGAAAAGCAGAACCTGGTGCTAAAATGCCACCCCAAACATAATTATTTCCAGTAGCTGCAGAAGTTACAGTTTGGTATGCAGGTAAACTACCATTGCTACCTACTTGACCCCAACCTGCTCTTAGTTTTAAATTCGAAATAAAATCAATATCGTCCATAAAGCTTTCTTTGGCTATTTTCCAACCAAATGAGAATGAAGGGAAGTAATCCCATTTATATTTATCAGAAAATTTTGAAGAACTGTCTCCTCTAAAATTTGCTGTAAATAAATATCTGCCCTTATAATCATAATTAAGTCTTGATAAAAAAGATAATTGATTTACTTCAAAAATACTTCCATAAACTTGTGCAGCATTAGCTCCTGTAGCGTTACTAATAAAACGAATATCTGGATTATCTGAAGGCACATTGTTTGCTGTTATACCATTCCATTCAAAGCGCTCAGAAAACCATTCATGCCCTATCAATGCCTTAAAGTTATGATCGCCAAAACTTTTATTATAAGTTAGTGTATTAAACCATTGATTAATGAATTGACTACTGTTGTATTTACCAATTTGACTTACCTGATTTTGTTGTGTTGGGCTTACAAAAAAAACTGGGCTATAAAAATCACTATCATCAAATGAATATTCAGCCGAGTAATTAGATTTAAAATTTAAGCCTTCAATGATTTTAAAATCGGCAAAGAAGTTAGCCAATGTTCTATATCTTGTATCTGTATTATTTGTATAATCGATTGCTGCAACAGGATTATTTATATCATTATAAATAGCTTGGGAATAATTTCCAGCAGCATTTCTTACTGGGGTAACAGGATCAATTGACATTGATGTAATTAAAATATTATTCCATTCTTCTTCTTCAAGAACAGTATTACGTTTTGTTTTAACCAAGGTGATATTTTCACCAATAGTCAACCATGACTTCGGTTTTTGTTCACCATTGAATCTGAATGATAATCTGCTAAAATCAGTTTTATCGACGATACCTTCTTGGTTAAGATAGCCTCCACTTACAAAATAGGTGCTTTTCTCGTTTCCTCCAGAAATTGAGAGATCGTAACTGGAAATTGGAGCATCAGCATTTGAAATTTCACGAAACCAATTGGTGGTAGATAGCGAGGATGGATTGTCTAAACTTGCATATGGAGCTAATCCTGCTGCTCTTTTTGCTTCATTATTTAAAATAGCCCATTCGCTTGCACTTGCCATTGGTGGTGCTCGCCAAAAGTTTTGAACTCCGTAATAGGTATTAAAGTCAATCTTTGCGCGTCCATCTACACCTGCTTTGGTTGAAATTATAACTACCCCATTAGATCCTCTTGAACCATAAATTGCAGATGCGGAAGCGTCTTTTAACACTTGTATTGATTTTACATCATTGGAGTTTAAAAAATCAATATCATCTACCATCATACCATCTACTACATAAAGAGGCTCAGAACCATTAACCGATCCAATTCCTCTAATATTAATCATTACACTACCTCCTGGTGAACCAGAATTTACCGTAACATTAACACCTGCAACTTGACCTTGCAATGCTTGATCGATAGTGCTCACTTGCCTTTTATCAATCTCGCTCATGTCCACTACTGTCACGGCTCCAGTAAGATCACTTTTTTTCTGGGTTCCATACCCTACAACAACGACCTCATCCAATAGGTTTTGATCTACTTCCAAAATGATGTTATAAACATTTTGGTTGTTAACTGTTATTACCTGTGTTTTGTAACCTACAAACGAAAATATAAGCATATCACCAGTACTGGCTTTAATACTGTATTTGCCATCATAATCTGTTACTGTTCCATTTTGGGTACCTTCAATTAAAACATTAACCCCTGGAATCGGCTCATTTCCATCAGCAACTGTTCCGCTAATAGTTTTTTGTGCATAAATAGAGTATGAACAAAGTACTATTAATAATGTTAGAATATTTTTTTGCATAAAATTAATTTTTAGATTATTATTCTAATAAATTTCAATTGCATTAGCGCAATATTATGCATTCAAAGGTATATAATAATTTTAACTATGCAAATTATTTCACATAAAATTTAATAATAAACACCTTTTGAGTAATAAATCATATTTATATAGGCAATAAATTGATGAAACATATATGTAATAATCTGGTTATTAAATATATTGAATTATGACTATAATTTTTTAGCTATAATTTAATTAAAAATTAATTGTGCAATTTTTTGCATTTAATTTATTTATGCTTATTTTTGAAAAAATTATAATACTAAAAATCCATGAAAAAAATCATATCTTTTTTATTTGTAATTGGTTTTATTGCAACTTCATGCTCTCAAAGAACAAGCTCCAATAAGGAGTTAAAAGATTGGAAAATTCAAAATAGTAGTGACGTAGAAGTTACTGGAGATAAAATTTCTAACACCATATACAATGATAGCAGTTGGATTGAGACCAAAGTGCCTTCAACTGTTTTAAGCGCACTTGTAGCAAAAGGAGTCTATAGAGACATATATAAAGGAAAGAATCTTGAAAAAATAAATAAGGACATCTTTAAAACATCTTGGTGGTACAGAACCAATTTTGAGATAGAAGACTTAAATCAAACACATTTATTAGAGCTTGAAGGTATAAATTATAGTGCTAATATTTGGTTAAATGGTCAACAAGTAGCCACAACAAATGAAATTATTAACCCATTTAGACAATTTAAACGCCATATTAACAAGTATTTAAAAGAAGGCTCAAATGCACTGGCGATTGAAGTTTTTCCTCCAAAAGCTGGGGATTTTACTATTGGATTTGTAGATTGGAATCCAACTCCTCCCGATAATAATATGGGAGTTTTTAGAAACGTAAACATTATTACCAACAACGGCGTAAGCATTGAAAACCCATATATTGAATCCTCATTTAAAAACGACGATTACACTAATACTGACTTAATATTTACTACCAATCTTCAAAATTATGACAAAGATATTAATGGGACTTTAAAAGTAGAAATAGGGGATATTATAATCAATAAAGATATTAGCTTAAAATCAGGCGAAAACAAAAAAATAATCTTAACCTCAAAAGAATTTAAGCAACTCCATATTGCAAACCCAAGGCTTTGGTGGCCTCACACTATTGGAAAACCAGAATTATACAATGCAAAAGTGCAATTTTTTGCACTTGACAAACCCATAGACAAAAAGGATTTCAATTTTGGGATTAGAGAAGTTTCAGGTTTCTTCACTAAAAAAGGTCACAGAGGCTTCAAAATAAACGGCAAAAAAATCTCTATAAGAGGTGGTGGCTGGGTAGATAATATGTTGCTTGATGATACAAACGACTACATTCAATCACAACTGGAATATGTAAAAGACATGAACCTAAACAGCATTAGATTGGAAGGTTTCTGGGGCAAAGACCATACAATATATGAGCAATGCGATAAACTTGGCATACTAATAATGGTTGGCTGGAGCTGCCAATGGGAATGGGAAAATTACTTAGGAAAACCTGTAGATGAAAGTTTTGGTGGCATACAATCACCTCAAGATATAGAATTGATGTCAACCGCTTGGAGAGATCAAATTATTTGGCTACGCAACCATCCATCAATTTTTTCGTGGGTAGCAGGCAGTGATTGTAAGCCTAAGCCAGAACTAGAAAAAGAATACTTCAAAATATTAAAAGAATACGATTCCACAAGAGTTTACCTTTCTTCAGCAAAAGAATGGACTTCCCTAGCAGGGCCAAGTGGTGTTAAAATGAGAGGGCCTTATGCTTATGTTCCACCAGTATATTGGTTTCAAGATACTTTATATGGTGGGGGCTTTGGTTTTAACACCGAAACTGGACCTGGAGCTCAAGTACCGCCTTTAGAAAGTATTAAAAAAATGATTCCAGAAAAAGATTTATGGCCCATAAATGATGTTTGGGATTACCACTGCGGAAGAAACGAATTCAATACACTTGAAAGGTTTACAGAAGCCCTAAATATTAGATATGGCAAAGCAAATACTGTTGAAGAGTATGCTTTTAAAGCGCAGTTACTAAATTATGAGTTAATGCGCCCAATGTTTGAGGCTTTTTCTGCAAATAGATATGACGCCACTGGTGTTATTCAATGGATGTTAAATTCGGCATGGCCAGAAATGTACTGGCAGCTTTACGATAGTTATTTAATGCCAAATGCTGCATACTACGCTACTAAAAAAGCTGGAGAGCCAATTCATGCATTATACAATTATAATGACAAATCTATTTATTTGGTAAACGATAAACTAGAGAAAACACAAGAATTAAAACTTGAAATTAAAGTCTTAGATATTAATTCAAAAATTCTTTTTGAAAAGGACATAAATACAAGTACTGAGGCTAATTCTTCAAAAAATATTTACAAATTACAAGATATTCCAAACTTGACAGACACCTATTTTTTAAGTCTTAAAGTACTAAACAATAAAAATGAAGAGATTGACGATAATTTTTATTGGTTGAGCAAAAAACAAGATGTTTTAGATTATAAGGCCGAAGTGCCCAATTGGTATTATCATACACCTACAAAACAGTATTCAGATTATACACAGTTAGAAAAACTTCAAAAAGTAGAATTAACCCATAATGTATCGAAAACTGAGAATGATGAGTTTACCAATTTTGAAGTTACCATAAATAACCCATCAGATAATATTGCCTTTTTTATAGAACTGAAAATAGTAGATAAAGCAAGCAATCTATCAATATTACCTGTTATTTGGTCAGATAATTATGTTTCTCTCTTAGCAGGCGAAACAAGAACTTACAAAGCAAAAATAAAGAAAAAACACCTTGGCAACAAGAGTACAAAATTTGTTTATAATGGCTGGAATACCAATAGTAATCAATAGCATTATTTCTATCTAATCTTATAAAATTAAACGTATTAAAAATGAAAAGAAATTATATTTTAGTAGCATTAATATTACTGGCTTTCTTTGTTATTTCCTTCTTAACAAATATCCTTGGAGCACTCAACCCAAGTGTTTCTTCTAGTTATGGTTTAAGCGAAACCATGGCCGGTTTTTTACCGTTCTCTTTTTTTATTGCCTATGGCGTCATGTCTATACCAGCAGGATTCATGACTGAAAAATATGGCGAAAAAAGAATGATGATTATTGGGTTTATGCTCGCATTAGCGGCTTCTTTACTTTTTGTTGGCATGCCCTCATTTGGCGTATTCTTATTTTCTTTATTTACTATTGGTACAGGTATGGCAATTTTGCAAGTTGTAATAAATCCACTTTTAAGAGAGTCTGGCGGAAAAGAAAATTATGCCTTTACGTCTGTAATGGGGCAACTAATTTTTGGTGCAGCTTCGTTTGTAAGCCCTCTTGTATATTCTTGGTTGGTCACCAATATTGGTAATAAAGAAAACACAAATCCAATTATTAATTTCTTGTCTGGTGTAACTTCAGAAACTATGTCATGGACGTCTATCTACTGGATATTTGCTTTTTTAAGTTTAATATTGATTGTGTTAACATTTCTAATAAAGTTTCCAAAAGTTGCCCTAGACGAAAATGAAAAAGTGGGCACCAAAGAAAGTTATTTATCTCTTTTTAAAAACAAAACAGTTCAATTCTTCTTTTTTGGTCTTTTTGCTTATGTAGGTGTAGAGCAAGGTATTTCGTATTGGATGTCTAAATTTCTACAAACTTACCACGGATACGATTACCAAACATCAGGAGCCATGGCTGTAGCTAACTTTTGGGGGCTAATGACTATTGGTGGGATTGTTGGATTAATATTATTAAAATTTTTAGACAGCAAGTTAATTTTAAAATTATTTACCTCATTGGCAATGTTGAGTCTTACACTAGCGTTATTTGGACCTGCAGAAACATCACTTTACGGATTTCAATCTTGCGGTTTTTTATTATCAGTAATGTATCCTATTATCTTTTCGCTTGCATTAAATTCCATCGATAAGCACCATGGTGCTTTTGCCGGTATTTTGGTAAGTGGTATTATGGGTGGAGCAGTTGTACAGTTGTTAATTGGTTTTATTAGCGATCTTACCTCCCTAAAGGTTGGTATGCTGCTCAATTATGTATTGCTTGCCTATATATTGTGTATTGGTTATTGGGCAAAACCACTTATTAACAATAAAACAATAGATTTAAAAAAGAAAAACAAAAAATAAGATGAGCCAGCCCAAATATAAAAACATTATTGGCGTTGACCTTGGTGGCACAAAGGTTTTGGCGGGTCTTGTTGATGGTAACAAAATCATTAAAAAAAAATATGGCTTACTGCCTAGCAACCCATCTAATGCCGAAGGTATAACCCTTAAAGTTATTGAAATTATTGACGCTGTTTATGATGACTCCGTAGAAGGTATTGGTATTGGCGTCCCTAGCTTGGTAGATAGAGAAAATGGCATTGTTCACAGTGTTCAAAATATACCGTTATGGAAAGAAGTGCATCTAAAAGATATTTTAGAAAAACGTTATAATGTTCCCGTATTTTTAGACAATGACGCAAATTGCTTTGCATTAGGCGAACATATATTTGGCGTAGGAATAGGCATTGAAAATTTTGTTGGTATAACCATAGGAACAGGTATGGGGGCTGGAATTATTACTGAAGGTCATTTATTAAAAGATGCCAATTGTGGTTCGGGAGAATTTGGTTCAATTCCATATTTAGACGGTATTTATGAAGACTATTGTAGCGGTAAATTTTTTAAGACATTTTATAATGAAGATGGTCAAAATGTATTAAAAAAAGCAAAAAACGGAGATCAAAATGCTATAAAGGCTTTTCAAAAATTTGGCGTGCATATGGGTAATGCCATTAAAACGATTATGTTTTCAGTTGACCCAAAGACCATCATTATAGGTGGCTCTGTTTCAAATTCAAAAGAATTTTTCTTGGATGCCATGATGAAGACCATTGAAAGCTTTCCTTATAAAGATTCTGTAAAAAAGTTAGATGTGAAATTTACAAGTACCTCAATTTTTTCTATTTTAGGAGCAGCATCATTATATTATGACCGCACTGAAAAAATAAATATTTTAAAATATGACTCAAAATTCTAATGAATCAATAATTGGAATCTCTCTTGGAGGTAGGATGCTTTTGTCTGGAAAGGTAAAAAACGATAAACTTATAAAATCTGTTTCAAGAAAAATCAACAACAAAGGCAGCGAAGAAGAGGTTTTAACAGAATTAATAGAAGCCATTTCAGAAGTATTTGACGATGAAGTTACTGGTATTGGCATTGGAGTCCCTAGTTTGGTAGATGTAAAAAACGGTATCGTTTATAAAGTTCAAAAAATTCCCTCATGGAGAGAAGTTCATTTAAAAGATATTTTAGAATCCCATTTTGGGATTAAAGTTTATGTTAATAATGATGCAAACTGCTTTGCTATAGGAGAAAAATATTTTGGAAAAGCTAAAAATCACGAAAATATTGTTGGCCTAATTATTGGTGCAGGAGTTGGTGCAGGAATAATATTTAAAGGTCATTTGTATTCTGGAACTAACTGTGGTGCAGGCGAATTTGGTTCGTTACCTTATAGGGAACACGATTTTGAATATTATTGCTCAGAAAGTTATTTTGAAGAAAAATACGGCATGAAATTCGAGTTACTTTATAAAAGAGCCTTAAATAAGGATAAAATTGCACTAGCAGTTTTTGAACAGTATGGTTTTGATCTTGGTAATTTAATAAAATCCATTTTATATATTACAGATCCTGAAATAATCATACTTGGAGGTACTATTTCTAAAGCTTTCCCGTTTTTTGAAAAAACGATGCATAATCGAGTAAAAACCTTTCTTTATAAACATAGCTTAAAAAAATTGGAAATTCTATTAACGCAACAATCTGAAATTTCAATATTTGGAGCTGTAGCTCTTTTTTATGACGCCCAAAACATAACCCTGAATAAGTAACATTTACTTTTTTTTACGAATAAAACTAAAACTCCTGAATATTGATACGATAAAACATCATGAGGCTGGTAAATTTGAGGAAACAAGATTTGAAAAAACACATAATGATGCGTATATGAAGAGTTGGTAAAACTACATAAAGAAGAACGTTTAAGTTTTAAAAATGTGATTACTTTCAATTGGGATGAATATTACTCAATGGCGAAAGAAAACTCCCAAAGTTATGGGTCTTTATGCATCAGTATTTATTTGACCATATAGATGTTCTTCCCGAATACATTAATATCCCAAATGGTACAATTGCGCAAGATAAAATTCAGTAATATTGTATTGATTATGACAGAAAAATTGAAAGTGTAGGCGGCTTGGATTTTCAGCTCTTAGGCATTGGCAGAACAGGACATATTGGTTTTAATGAACCTGGCTCACATTACAACTCTAGCACACGAGATTTATTTTAAATAATTTAAAAATTAAAGCGCTATTTATTTTGCTTAATAATAAATACCCTTTTATATTTGCACTACCTTAATAAAAGGTGAATTACAATAAAAGTTCTTATCAAATAAGCTACTTATTCGGTTATCAAGTTAATCTAATAAAATGTAACTTTTTGATTGTTAAAAACATAGTGTGGTTTGATAACATCCTGCCACCCCGACACTGTTTTCTGTAGAAACATAAAAACTACGGGCTCTTAGCTCAGCTGGATAGAGCACCTCCCTTCTAAGGAGGCGGTCGCAGGTTCGAATCCTGCAGGGCTCACAATACAACCTTGCTAGTAATAGCAAGGTTTTTTTTGTTAATATTCTTATTTTTTGTGGGAAAAAGCAGTAAAAGTGTATGTAAAATGTATGTAATTTGAAGGCTACAATAAAATTAATTACTACACAGAAAGAAACAAACGACGGATTCCCAATTTGTGTTGAACTATATTTAACAGCAAAACAACGTCCAATAAAAACCATAGGTTACACAAAAAGAGAGTTCAAAAGCCTCTTGTATTAAAGGAGTGTCTTTAGAGGGTACCAGGATTGATTTTTTAGAATATTCTACCCACATAGTATCTTTTTGGAGAACCCAACTTTCCTTAAAAGCACGACGCATACACGCAATTACATTTTGGTACTTCAGGAATAGTTAAATAGACAGTTATCATGAGTAATTGTTCAGGAATAGTCATGTCTAATGGTTGGGTAATGGCATTTATTTTTATGTTTAGAGCATTAAAAATTCCAATCATTTGATATGATTCTGCTGTATTTCTTGATAATCTATCCTAATTTGACAAGCAAATAGCTCATTGATTCGTTTTTTATTGCTCTTACAAACACCTAATAGCTTTTTGAATTCTGGTCTTTTAAATGTTTTAGCAGAATAATTCTCTCTATAAGTATCAATGACTCTATAATTACGTTCATTACAGTAGTGAATTAATTTGGCTTCTTGATCACGCAGCGAATACTCTTTATTAGCTTGCTCATCAGTAGATATCCTAACATATAAGTTCATTATTAGTTATTTTTTAATTAGAGTCAAGACATAATTTCCTTGAGACCGTATGTCGATTAAAAGCTTAGAGTTTTTGGTAATTTTATTTTCCATAATGTAACGAATCAATTGTTCTTTGCTTTTTAAGTTTTTAATTCCATTATTATTTGACACCTTTTCTTTAGGAAAAAACCTTCTGTAGTTGTAAGTAACAATGAACTGCTAAAAGGGAATTGATGCAAGTGTAATTGTTACTTATAAAATACTATCCTTTTGGGTAGGATAAAAATTGAAAAAAATAGTATATTTTCGCAAAAAACTACCCTAATTTACAAATCTGTAATTTACAATAAGACAGTATCTATTTTACTATGAGAGTCTCCTTCTATTTTTCATTTTCAAAGCATTTATTTTTACTAGTTTTTTGTTGTTTTTCACTCTCTTTATTTTCTCAAAAAGAATTACAATGGGAATCTCCAACTTTAGGACCTACACTATATTCTTTAGACCCTATTTTGGAAACAAACCCTCAAAAGTATTTACAGTTAATAGATTCTTTAAGAGGAACGATTCACGAAAAAGATAAAGATCTTTTTACGATTAGATACCACTTCCAAAAGGGATGCGCTTATCGAAATTTAAACGACTTTGAAAATTTATACTTCCACTTTGAAAAAATGAAATCTTATGCAATAGCATATGGATATAGATAACTTTTAGCAGAAGCGTATAGAGAAATGGGTGATGAATATCTATATCGTGGAATGTATAAAAAAGCCATTGAAAGTTTTGATAAAGGGAAAGAAAATTATGCGGAATTTGGTAACGAAAGTGGAGTCATTCGTTGTAGTTATGAAGGGTTTATAGAAAACTTACAAGGTGACTATAATACATCGAATAAAGTTTTAAAAGAAAACTTAGAACGTTATAAAAAAGCTCATCCTATTTATTTAATGGCTTTAAGTACAATAGCATACAACTATGTCACTCTTAAAAATATTGACAGTGCTTATGCCTATGTTAATAAAATGACTTTTAAAACTGACGATATCAATAATCATAATTACCAATATCATTATAACGATATTGCTACTACATATTTTATCGAGAAAAACAATGTTAAAAAGGCAATACATTATAATAATTTACTTGGCGAATTCAGGGTTACTTATCAAGGTTCTAAAACTTTTTTTGAAAACAAAGTAGCCATTGCAAAGCTAACAAATGACACTAAAACTCAATTTGCATATATTGATTCTCTAAAAACAATTACAGAAAAACACATCCTTTCATTAGAAACAAAAAAAGTTTTTGATACTGAAGATCTCTTAGCTACAGAAAAGGAAGTGATAGTACAACAAGAAACTATTTTTAAAAACAAGCAGTTTTTAATAGGTATACTTATCATTTTTGTAATTAGTATTGTATTAGGTATTAAAAAATATGTTTCCTATAAAAAAGAGCAAGGAAAATTAACAGCAAAAATGCAACAAGAATTGCAGAGCGTTTTATTAGAAGCAAATATACAAGTTCAAAATAAAAAGAATGAAAATATTAATAACTCTATTTCTGATAAAATAAAACATTTAACTATAAAATATAATTTAACAGATAGGGAGTCTGATGTTTTATTACATATTACAAAAGGTCTTAACAACCAACAAATTGCTGATGAATTATTTATTTCTATAAAATACCATATTCGTAATTTATATGAAAAATTAGATATTAAAAAACGTGCCGAAGTTAGTTCCAAATTAATATATAACGAATAAAGTTGGTTTGGAGTAAAAAAACCAACCACAAATAATACACAAAGTCTTAAAGAAAACTCTGAGTTTTCTTTAAGACTTTGTAATTCTCTGTGAATTCTGTGGAAAAACTCGTTTAACTGTATTTATATTACGTCCAAATCCGTTTTTATCTACAAACAAATCCGTCAACTTCTAGCCACAAACAAAAAACATTCGTTTTTCAGATAAATTTTATGAAAAATTCTAAAACTCAGTAAAATCAACTCGTAAAGCTCAATAAACTACCCTAAAGGATAGGGTATACTACCTAAAGGTATAAGATAAAAATCGTAAAAATCTCCTAATATTGCGCCGTATTTACCCCAAATATGGAAAAATTCATACATACAAAATATCTAAAAAGCGCATTACAAAAAAATGCAACTTTATTAAAAATTATAACAACTTTTTTTATAACAAGTCATACGGTATATCTTTTTTATAAAATATACTTATTACTACAAACCAATAAAAAATAACACAAAAACTAAACACTTTATAATATTACTAAAATCCTAAATTTATGAAAACAATTAAAAAACTAGTAACACTTTTAATATGCATAGCAAGTCTTAACACTTTTGCGCAAGAAGTGATTATTGAAAATGACAATGTAACTGGAGTATACTGGCCTTTTTCAAGACCGTCTATAGGTCAAACATTTACAGCGACAGCAAATGGAAAAATCACTAAGATTCAAATTGTTTCTAATTCTGCAACTACTACAACTTTAACCATCTATAATGGAATATCTAGAACAGATCCAGTATTATCCACACAATCTGTAAATCTTACAAATACTTATACTGATAATAGCAATTATTCATATACTACAATTGTTTTAGACACACCTGTTCCTATTGTTAATGGCAATAGATACCGTTTTGAATTTGGAATATCAAGTTTGATTAACGACGATCAGGGTAACTACCCTTCAGGAGATATGTATAGTGGTGGTTCTACGGTGGCAAATAGTGACCTCGCATTTAAAGTTGTACAACAACTTACTATTCCTAAGGTTATTAGTATTGAAAGATTAACTCCTTTAACAGAAGGAACAACAGCATCTACAGTAACATTTAGAGTTACTTTTAATGATCCTGTAGGAAATGTAGATATCACGGATTTTACCCTCAACACTACAACTGGTGGTAGTATTAATAGCGTAAGTGCAGTAAGCACAAGTGTATATGATGTAGAAGTTACAGGTATGACAACAGTTGGCTCTATTGGTTTAGACATTAAAGGAGTTAATGGTGCGGCAGGAAGCAATAATATTATAAGCCTTGCAAACAGTCTTGCACTCGCAACTACTGCACCAACAATCAATGAAACCTATATAAAAACTACAAACCCCGTTGCGTATGAATACTTCGCTATCGCTACGTTTTCATACGCAACGTCTCCGGGCTTCGCCCTGTTACTATGACGTTCTACGCTGCGCTCCGAACTCATAGCAACAATGGCTATAAAACATTTTATATTTTAAAATACTTCGTATATTTCAAAATATAAAACGATTCATAGCCCGGAGACGTTGTAGCAACCACAACAGCAACCAATATAACAGTAACAACAGCAACTTTAGGCGGTAATGTAACAGACGATGCTGGTTCTCCAGTTACCGAACGCGGTATTCTCTATTCAACAACAGACAACAATCCTGAAATTGGAGATACTAATGTTACCAAAGATGTTAACGGTGCAGGAACAGGTATTTTTACAAAAAACTTTACAGGATTCACTGCCAATGCTTCTTATTATTATAGAGCGTATGCTATTAGCAACAATGGTACAGGCTACGGCGATGTTAAAAACTTTTCTTTCAACAATGCCTTAAATTTTGAAAATAATGGAGGACCTAATTATGTAACAATACCTGATAATGTTGCTTTTGATTTTTCTAGTGGTTTTACTATGGAAGCTTGGTTAAGACCTAGTTCTTTTGATGGTAACCCAACTATTTTTAGTCAATATAGTAGTAATCAACGTGCATTTTCTCCAATTGTAAAGGCTACTGGTGCTGTAGAAGTCTCTGTTTCTTCTACTGGAAATAGCGAAGTATATTATATTACTGAGAATAAATTAACCCTAAATACTTGGCAACATGTAGCACTTACTTATGATGGTGCATCCGTTAAGTTTTATATTAATGGAATAGAAGCAGGAATAAATAGTAGTGGTGTAACAGGAACTTTAAGCGGTGCTATGCATAATAGTACAGAACCTATATCCTTAGGAGCAAGAGGGGGCGCTCTTAATTATAGAGGAGATATGGATGAAGTACGTATTTGGACACGAGCTTTGACAACAACTGAAATTAACACTCAAAAAGATGGAAATATATCACCTAATACTAATGGGTTGGTTGCCTATTATAAGATGGACCAAGGAATTGCTGGTGGAGATAATACAGCTATTACAACACTAGCAGACAACGGTGTAAATGGATTGAATGGAACGTTAACTAATTTTTCAAAAACAGGAGCTACATCTAATTTTGTGACAGGAGCTCCAATTACCATTAATGTTTTAGGTGTTAACAGATCTATTTTTAATACTAGTGAAATGCCAATTGTTTACCCTAACCCAATAAATGATGGTATAATAAATATAAAAATCTCAAATACATTGTTAGTTAATAGTAAAAAACTTAGCTATAAAATTTATAATACTGTTGGAGGAATTATAAAAGAAGGTGTGCTTACTGATGTAAAAAATCAAATATCAATGAGTTATTTAGCAAGCGGAATATATATGATGCAAATTTCAAACAATGAAAACTCAGTGGTTAAAAAACTGGTTATTAAATAATAATGAAAATCTAGTGCTATTAGACGAAGCTGTTGTTTATGGCTCACTTAAAGCTTCAACATTTATGTTGAGGCTTTTTTGTTTAATCTACTTTTGTACTAACTATTATAATTTTGTTGTTATAGATATCTGTAGTAAAAAATAAATACAGAACCCCTCCTTCTTTAATCCTAAATTTTTTTCGAATTTGTTGTACGGTTTCTAGAAAGTTCCTGGTGGTAATATTTGCTTTATTTATAGCTTCTTTTTTTAGATTTTTTTTATTATAAGGTATTGTTTTTTCAATTTTAAAATGCCTCCCTGGAAAATTAATTAAAACCTCACTTGTGTATAAATGGGAATGTTTATGTAGTTTAAAAACGTTTAATTGATTTGAAATTGAATGAAATGCGCCTGCTTTTAAAATAGCACTATTTGGTTCGTATAAATAGGTGAGTGGTTTTGAGTATTCTGAATCTAAATGTTTTTCATCATTCATTGAAAAATTGAAAACCTCATTTGTTTCTTTTTTTATGTTAACTGATTTAATTTGAATATTACCATTAAAATCATTTTCTAAAATCCACAGTAATTCTTTAACTTCATTATTAATAGCTATAACATGAATTGTTTTTACATGTTTTAACTCATCAATACCAGCTGATAAATCGAGTAGTGGAGAGGTTTTAATCATTATGTTTTTAGAATGATTAAAAAGCGTATTTATATGTGCAGGAATATTTGGCAAGCAATCGTTTAAAAAGAACACTTTGCCTTTGCTATCATGCCGTCTTGATGGGTCAACATAAATCCAATCAAATTGTTTGTTAGTGTTTATTAAATAATCAATACCATCAATTTTATGAGTGTTTATATTATCAACTTTTAGTTGCTTATAATTATGTGAAACAATTTCGGAAAGGTTTTTATTTATTTCGCAATGTTCAACAGATTTAAATTGTTTTGAAAAGTAAAAACAATCAACACCAAAACCACCAGTTAAATCAATTATTGAATTGCCTTCAATTAAATTCGATTTATAATTTGCAGTAATTTCTGAAGATGTTTGTTCAATATTTAACTTGTTTGGATAGTAAATATTTTCAGTATTAAACCATGTTGAGAGCTTTGTTTTACATCGCTTTTTAGCTTCAATTTGCTCAATAATTTCTTTTGTTTCTACGGAAGTGAAAGATGTTCCTTTTAATATAAGAGACGTAATATCAGAATTTAAATTATCATTTATAAACTCTTGAATTTCAGTATTTAAAATATGATTATTCAAAAATTATAAACCTTTAGTGAGTTTTTTTACAATTTTATTTTCAGATAAAAACTCCTTTAAAATAACTTTAATTGCTGTGTAAGCAGGAACCGCAATTATTAAACCAATAACGCCAAATAAAATACCTGTAATAAGAATAATTAAGAAAATTTCTAATGGATGTGATTTTACGCTTTTTGAAAAAATTATAGGTTGACTTCCAAAATTATCAACCAATTGACCAATCATAAACACAATAAATACCCAAAAAGTTTTAGGTAAAATAACATTGCTAAAACTTTCACCAAGGTTGCTTGTCATTGTAAGTGTTAGCATTAAAAATGCACCAACTAAAGGACCAACATATGGAATTAGGTTTAATAGCGCACATAAAAACGCTATAACGACAGCATTTTCTACACCAACAATAAGTAACCCAATGGTGTAAATAATAAATAGGATTAGTATTTGAAAAATCAATCCAACAAAATATCTTGAGAGTAAATCTTTTATTTTAGTTGATGAGTTTTTCCAATGTGATTCTTTATTGTCTGGAATGAAAGTCATAATACCACTTTCAAATAAACGACTGTCTTTTAAAAAGAAAAACGAAATAAATAACACCGAAAACAATCCTATACTAAAGCTTCCAAAACCACTTAAAAGTGAATTTAAGAAGTTTGGAATTAACGAATAATCTATTTTAGATAATAGGTTTGAGTTTTTTATAGATTGCTCAATATCAATTTGATTCAAATCAAAATAGCTGATAATTTCACGGTATAAATGTTCGATATTTCCTTGTAATTCTTCAATATTTAAAAGCGCTAAATTGTGCCCTTGTTCTGCTACTAAAGGAATAAATAAACTTACCAAACCTATAAATAACCCAATTAAAAAAACCATGGTTACAATTACAGCTAGAATATTGTTAAATTTTAAACGACGTTCTAAAAATAAAACTATTGGTCTGCCAATTAGCGAAATAACCGCGGCAATAGCGATGTAAACGATAACCGATTGTATTTTATATAAAAAGAATAAAACTAAAGAGATACCAAGAATTATAGCTATGGATTTTAATATACCGTTGGATATGGTGTTAGAATTCATGTAGTAAATATAATAATTTGTTATTACGAAATAGAAACGATTTAACTAATCTTTTAAGTTGTAGTTTTTTTGTCATGTCGATATGAAGCACGATTGAGACATCTCATTATCTTATTAATTAATTATGTGATTTCTTCTTTTAGTCGAAATGACGTGTGTTGTTATTGTTGTAAGATTAACAGATTGTACGTCGTTCCTCTTCTCAATGATATTACAAAAGTTGTTTCGTCATTTCATATAAAGCAATATTTGTGGCTTGTACCACATTCATGCTACTGTTTTGACCGAACATATCTATGTGAATAATAACGTCCGATAGTTTTAAAATAGCTTCTGAAACGCCAAAATTTTCGTCTCCAATAACTAATACTATTGGTTTTTCTTTTGAAAATTGATGTGTGTGAATTGGTTTGCTGGTTTCGGTTATTTCTAATGAAATGATTTGATAATTGTTGTTTTTTAAATATTGAATAACTTTTGAAGCTGAGTCACAGATTTTAAAATTCACCACTTTTTCAGTAGCTCTAGATGTTTTTGTTATTTTTCGCCCGATTGAAATATTATCACCACAAAGGATTAATTTTTCAATTCCAAAAGCATCAGAAACCCTAAATAGACTACCAATATTTGGAGCATTGGTTACATTATCGCAAACTAGAATAATTGGAAATGTGTATTTTTTGAAATTGGTATTGTAGTGGTTTAGCTGCAAAAGGTGTTATTTATTTAATTTTGCCACGAATTCACAAACATTTTATTTATTGTTTTAAAAGCAATTATTAGGCTTTTCATAAATATTCGTGTATTTGTGGCTTGTTAATTCTCAAAAGCATATTTAACAATATTCGTACCCATTTTTAGTGCTTTTTCTCTAACATCGGCAGGGTCGTTATGTATTTCTGTATCTTCCCAACCATCGCCTAAATCACTTTCGTAAGTAAAAAGTAAAACGAGTCTGTCTTCATAAAATAAACCAAATGCTTGCGGACGTTTGCCATCATGCTCGTGTATTTTTGGTAAGCCTTTTGGGAATTTATATGCAATATTGAAAATTTCGTGATTTATTGGAAGCTCAACCAAATCTTGATTTGGAAACACTTTTTTTAGTTCTTTACTAATATAAGGTTGCATACCGTAATTATCGTCAATATGTAAAAAGCCACCAGAAATTAAATAATTATGCAGGTTTTCGGCATCGGTTTCACTAAAAAACACATTGCCATGACCTGTCATGTGTAACATCGGGAATTGAAAAATATCGGTGCTACCAACTTCTACGGTTTGAGGTTTTGGATTTATTTTGGTGTTTATATTGTCATTACAAAAAGCAATTAAATTTGGTAATGCTGTTGGATTACCATACCAATCGCCGCCGCCTTTGTACTTTAAAATAGCTAAATCTTGCGCATTTATAGTAAAAAGCGAAAAGTAAAAAGCAAAAAGTAAAATGAACTTTTTCATATTATTCATTAGTAAATGCAACAGAATGGCAGGCTACAATAGCAGCAGTTTCTGTTCGTAAACGAGTTTCTCCCAAAGTTACAGGAATAAAATTATTTTGAAGTGCGATTTCTATTTCTTTAACAGAAAAATCGCCTTCTGGTCCAATTAAAATAGTAATATCTTTTTTAGGTTGAAGTTGTGACTTTAACGATTTTCTATCAGTTTTTTCGCAATGTGCAATAAACAAATCGACTTTAAAATCTTGGTTTATAAACTCTTTAAATGAAATAGCTTCGTTTAGTTTTGGTAAATAACAGTTTAAAGATTGTTTCATTGCCGATTGTAAAATGCGTTCAAAACGTTCTGTTTTAATATGCTTTCGTTCGCTGTGGTCACAAATAATAGGTGTGATGTTATCAATACCAATTTCGGTAGCTTTTTCTAAAAACCATTCGTAGCGGTCGTTTATTTTTGTTGGAGCAACCGCTAAATGTAGTTTGTAATTTCGTTGTTGTTGCAATTCTTTTGAAATTACAGTTACAGTACATTTATTGATGTTTGGTATTGTTATTTCGGCTGTAAACAGCCAGCCTTTGCCATTAGTAATATATAATGTGTCGCTAACATTTTTACGCAACACTTTTACAATATGTTTGCTTTCTTCTTTAGGAAATGTAAACTGATTGGAGCTTTCTGTAATGTCTGGATTATAAAACAATTGCATACAACGAAGATAAAAATAATTTGAGCTAAAATAACTACTAAAAAAGTAATAGATATTAACAGATTTTTATTTGAATTATTATCAAATAAAGGAAAATCCGGATTAGGTTTAGTTATACTAAAATATAGTAATCCTAAAAATCAAAATTAGAAAACATCCAATATTAATTATGATATGAATACTACTAAATGACTTGTTAAGAGAAATATTTATTCTATTAAAAACCCAATGAGTGATTTCTGTGAAAGCAAATATAGATACTGAAAATATAGCTAAATGATAATATGATATAACAGAATAAGTGTTATAAATGTTTATAAGAATGTCTTTGTCAATTTTTGAGTAAAATAAACCTATTAATGAAAATTATTAAAGCTGTTATGGAAAAATAAATATAAGGTTTGTTTAATTTCATTTTAAATCTTCAATCGAGCAGAAGCCATAATATCTTGTTCGGCAAAATCATCCTCAAGAAACTTTAAATAACCAACAATTGCTATCATTGCAGCATTATCGGTAGTGAATTCAAATTTAGGAACATAGGTTGTCCAACCAAATTTTTGTTCACCATCTTTTAACGCTTTTCTAATACCAGAATTTGCTGAAACGCCACCGCCTATGGCTATATGTTTAATATTGGTTTGTTTGGTTGCAAGTTTCAATTTATCAATCAAAATGCCAATAATTGTATATTGAATGGAAGCACAAATATCGTTTAGGTTTTCTTCTATAAAGTTTGGATTCGCTTTTACTTCACGTTGAATAAAATATAAAATTGCAGTTTTTAAACCTGAAAAGCTAAAGTTTAAACCACCAACTTTTGGCTTTGTAAATTGAAATGCTTTTGGGTTTCCTAATTGTGCACGTTTGTCAATTTCTGGTCCCGCAGGATAACCAAGTCCTAAAATCTTTCCGCTTTTATCGTAAGCTTCACCAACAGCATCATCAATAGATTCACCAATAACTTCCATTTCAAAATAATTATCAACTTTCACAATTTGTGTATGTCCGCCAGAAATAGTCATTGCTAAAAACGGAAAAGATGGTTTTTCAAATCCTTCTTCATCTATAAAATGTGCTAAAATATGCGCTTGCATGTGGTTAACATCAATTAACGGAATATTTAATCCGTACGCCAACGATTTTGCAAATGATGTACCAACCAAAAGCGAACCCATTAAACCTGGACCACGTGTAAACGCAATTGCACTTAATTGTTTCTTAGTAATATTTGCTTTTTTTAATGCTTGATGCACCACTGGAACAATGTTTTGTTGGTGCGCTCTTGACGCTAATTCGGGTACAACACCACCAAATTCTTCGTGTATTTTTTGACTAGCAACAACATTGCTTAAAACTTTGCCGTTGTGTATTACAGAAGCCGCAGTATCATCGCACGACGACTCAATTCCAAGAATATAAATATTTTGTGAAGCCATTAATATAATTTAGGCACAATAATTGTTTAATTTTGATAAATGATTAAACGTCTATAAACGTTTATTTATTCGTAAGTACAAATGTAGTTTATTCTTAATAAAATCTTAACTTTAACATCTATCAAAAAAGTACTAAAAATAGTATCAAAAATAGTAGCCATTTTGCTACTGCTATTCATCATTTTGGTGTTGGTGTTCTCTATTCCTGTGGTACAAACTAGCCTTGGAAACTATATCACAAAACGAATTAATAACGATTATGGAACCAATATAAATATTGATAAAGTTGGGTTGCAATTTAATGGCGATGTTGAGCTTAAAAATATTTACATTGAAGATTATAAACAAGACACCTTAATTAATATAGCAGAACTAAATACGTCGATTATAAATTTCAGGAATCTTTATAATGGTGATTTGGAGTTTGGAGATATTGATATTATAGATTTAATTTTCAATATTAAAACTTACAAAAATGAAAGAGGTACTAATCTAGATGTTTTTGTTGCTAAGTTTGATAGTGATAACCCAAGAAAAAAAGGAAAAAACAAATTTTTAATGTCGTCTAGTGATGTTTCAATTTATAACGGAATTTTTAGACTACTTGATGAAAATAGAGAAACTACTAAAGTTTTAGAGTTTAAAAATCTAAACATTAATGCCACTAATTTTTTAATTAACGGAAGTGATGTTAGTGCTAGAATTAACACATTGACACTTAAAGATAGCAGAGGATTAGAGCTAAAAAATCTAATGACAGATTTCTCTTATACGCGCACAAATATGGAGTTTGCTAATCTAGAAATTAAGACGTCAAAATCGGTTTTAAAGGGTGATTTAAAATTTTCTTACGAACGAAAAGATTTGCAATATTTTGCAGAAAAGGTTTTAGTTAAGGCAAATTTCAAAGATTCTAGTGTTTTGTTAGACGAGCTTAATACGTTTTATAATGAATTTGGAGCTAATCAATATGCTAAGTTTAGTGCAGAATTGTCGGGTACGTTAAATGATTTACAAACCACTAATTTAAGATTAAATACAAGTAGGAATACTAGAATTTATGGCGATATTAACTTTAAAAATTTATTTAATAAAGAAGCCGATAATTTTCAAATGAATGCAAATTTCAGAAACTTATCTTCAACTTATAAAGATTTAAAAGCATTGTTGCCTAATGTGTTAGGTGCTGGAATACCATCACCTTTTGATAGACTTGGTAAATTCACTATTGTTGGACAATCTCAAGTAACATCATCAACTATTAACGCAGATATTGAAATTGATACAGATTTAGGTTTTGTTGATGCTATTTTAGAAATAAATAAAGTAAATGATATTGATAATGCTTCATATAAAGGAAATATTGTTTTAGAAGCGTTTGATTTAGGCACTCTAATTAACAATCCTAAAGTTGGTGTAACATCGTTAAATTTAAATGTAAACGGGAATGGTTTTGTTGCTAAAACCCTTAATACAGAGGTGAAAGGAGATGTTTTCGAAATTGTTTACAACGATTATAACTATAATAATGTAATAATTGCGGGGAATGTGCAAGACCGAATTTTTGATGGTAATTTAGTGGCTAATGATAAAAATTTAAAATTAAATTTTATTGGACTAATTGATTTTTCTGAAGCTGTAAATAAGTATGATTTTAATGCAAATGTGGCATATGCCAATTTAAAAGCGTTGAATTTTGTTAAAAAAGATAGTGTTTCAGTTTTTAAGAGTCGTGTGAAAATGAACATGAATGCGAGTAATATTGATGATGCTTATGGACAAGTGAAATTCACAAACACATCATATAAAAATCAAAACAACGATTACTATTTTAAAGAATTTGCTGTGTCATCAAGATTCGATGATGATATGCGTTTTATAGAAATAAATTCTCCAGATATTATTGAAGGCAGTCTTAAAGGTCACTTTCGTTTTAATGATTTGGGTAAGTTATTTGAAAATTCATTAGGTCATATCTATACAAATTATATTCCACACGAAGTTGAAACAAATCAAGACATAGATTTTAATTTTAAGATTTATAATAAGATAGTTGAAGTGTTTTATCCAGAAATTGAAATAGGTAAAAACACGTATGTACGAGGAAGAGTTGAAAGTGATGAAAAAGAATTTAGGCTCACATTTAAATCACCACAAATTAAATTATTAGACTATTTTGCTAGTAATATTGAGTTGCAAGTAGATAATAACAACCCGCTTTTTAACACCTACGTAGAAATAGATAGCGTGAATACAAAACATTATAATGTATCAAAGTTTAGCCTAATTAATGTAACGGTTAACGATACGTTATTTATGCGTTCTGAATTTATTGGAGGAAAACAGAATAATGATAATTTCAATTTAAGTTTTTATCATACTATTAATGAAGAAAACGAATCGGTTATTGGGTTTAAAAAGTCCGATGTTACTATTAAAGGAAACAAGTGGTTTATTAACGAAGATAAAAATCGATTTAATAAAATTTCTTTTAATAAGGATTTAAATACGTTTAATATAGATAAGTTTAAAATAAATCATAATAGGGAAGAAATTTCGCTTTCTGGTTTTATAAAAGACTCTACTGAAAAAGATTTAAAGTTGAATTTTAAAAATGTAGATTTAGCTAAAATCACACCACATGTTGATCGTTTATTATTAGCAGGAAATGTAAATGGGAAGTTAGATATTCTTCAGGAAAACGGAAGCTATTTGCCAAATTCAACAATTGTTATAGACAATTTTAAAGTGAATAATTTTCCGTTAGGTAGTTTTAATGCAACTATAACGGGTAACGAAACACTTACTAATTATAATGTAAATGCCACAATTAAAAATGATATTTCTAAGTCGTTTAGCGCTATTGGAAATATAAATGTAGTTGGTGAAAAATCAAGAATTGATGTGAATCTTGAGTTTGATAAATTTAATTTAAAGCCATTAAATCCGCTATTAGCTGGCGTTTTATCAAATATAAGAGGAGAAGTTGATGGTAAAGCAAATATTATTGGAAGTCTTAATCATCCAGACATTAACGGAGATTTAATTTTAAACAATTCTGGTTTTGGTGTTCCATACTTAAATGTAGATTATAAATTTAGTAACAATGCTTCGGTTACTTTAAAAAACCAAAGTTTTGTATTTAATAAAATTCAATTAATCGATACTAAATTTAATTCTGTAGGACAATTAAATGGTTCATTAAGTCATGTTAATCTTTCAAAATGGAGTTTAGACTTAAATGTAGATACTAATAGATTATTAGTGTTAAACACAAAAGAAACCGAAGACGCTTTGTATTATGGTACAGGTTTTATTGGTGGTACAGCAAGTGTCAAAGGACCAACAGAGGAATTAGTTATAAATGTTGTTGGTGAAACAAAAGCAGGCACCGTTTTTAAAATTCCATTAAGTGATACAGAGTCTTTTGGAGATAACTCATATATACATTTTGTTACAAAAGAAGAAAAAGAAGCACGAAAACAGGGTCTTGACTATGCATTTAATGCAATAAAAGGTCTTGAGTTAGACTTTGATTTAGATTTAACCGAAGATGCAGAAGTAGAAATTATTATTGATAAAAATTCTGGGCATTCTTTAAAAGGTCGCGGTCGAGGTGGGATTTTAGTAAGAATTAACACCAACGGAAAACTTAATAATATGTGGGGAGATTTTGCGGTGTTTGAAGGTGTTTATAATTTTGCTTTTGGAGGTGTTATTCAGAAAGAATTTATCGTTCAACCTGGTGGTACAATTGCTTGGGATGGCGATCCTTTAAAAGCACAATTAAATATGTTAGCAACTTATAAAACACAAGCAAATCCATCACCATTATTAGACAACCCAATAAATAGAAGTATTCCAGTGGAGTTAAATATTAGTTTAACAGGAGATTTAGAGCATCCAGACCCTAGTTTCGATTTTGAATTCCCTAACGTAAGTTCTACTATAAAATCTGAGCTTCAATATCGATTAGAATCAGATGACGATAAGCAAAATCAAGCTTTATATTTAATTTCTACAGGTTCTTTTTCTAGAGGTTTAAACGAGCTTAATTTTGCTGGTACAATAGCAGAAAGGCTTAATGGTATTGTTAATAGTCTTTTTTCAAATGGAGATGGTAAATTTGATTTTGGAGTTAATATAGAAATGGGAGATAATAGACCAGATTATCAAACAGACGATAGATTTGGTTTAAGTCTAAAAACGCAAATAACTAATGGTGTTTATATTAATGGTAAAGTGGCTGTGCCAATTGGTGGAGCTAGCGAAACAGTTATTGCTGGCGATGTAGAAATAAATTTTTTATTAAATGAAGAGGGTACTCTAACAGCCAAAGTTTTTAATAGAGAAAATAGTATAAGAAATTTTGGTGAAGAAATTGGGTATACACAAGGTGTTGGTATTTCTTATAGTGTAGACTTTGATACATTTAAAGAGCTGTTGCATAATTTTTTGAGAAAATCTAAAAAACAAAAAGAAACACCAGAAGAAGAAAGTGGCAAAGAAAACGAAAATGCATTGCCAGATTTTATCACTCATAAAACATCTTCTAAAAAAGAAAAGTAATCTTTTTTCAAGCAATTTATCATCAACTTTATTTTAAAGTAGTTTTTACCATTAAACTAAAACGTTGTAGTTTAATAAGTCATAGAAAATACTATAAATGGGACTGTTTTATAGTTTTTCTTTAGTAGTTTTACTTAATAATTTTATAATTAATGCCAAAGTCAATAAAGAAAATAGGTGTTTTAACTTCTGGAGGAGATGCTCCAGGAATGAATGCTGCTATTCGATCAGTAGTAAGAACATGTGCGTATTACAAAATAGAATGTGTAGGGGTTTACCGTGGTTATGAAGGTTTAATGGAAGGTGATTTTAAGCACATGGATGCACGTAGTGTAAGAGGTATTATTAATAAAGGTGGCACTATTTTAAAATCGGCTCGATCTAAAGAGTTTAGAACTAAAGTGGGGCGACAAAATGCATATAATAAACTAAGAGAAGTAAATGTAGATGCACTTGTAGTAGTTGGTGGAGATGGAACATTTACAGGTGCTATGATTTTTAATGAAGAATTTGATTTTCCAGTTATAGGAATTCCAGGAACAATTGATAATGATATTTTTGGCACTACGCATACACTAGGTTTTGATACAGCTTTGAATACGGTTGTTGATGCTATTGACAAAATTAGAGATACAGCAAGTTCACATAATCGATTATTTTTTATTGAAGTTATGGGACGTGATGTAGGCCATATTGCATTAAATGTTGGTATAGCAGGTGGTGCAGAAGAAATTTTAATTCCTGAAGAAGATTTAGGTATAGATAGGCTTGTAGAATCTTTAAATAAAAGCAGAAAATCAGGTAAAACATCAAGTATTGTAGTTGTTGCTGAAGGTGATAAAATCGGAAAAAATATCTTTGAGCTTAAAGACTATGTTGATGAAAATATGGAAGACTATGATGTTCGAGTTTCTGTACTTGGGCACATGCAACGTGGTGGTTCACCATCATGTTTCGATAGAGTTTTAGCAAGTAGAATGGGAGTGAAAGCTGTAGAATCTTTATTAGAAGGAAAAACAAACTATATGGTTGGTCTGCTTAACAATAAAATGGAACTAACACCATTAGAAAAAGCTATTAAAGGAAAATCAAAAATAAATTTAGAATTATTGCGCGTGTCAGATATCATGAGCACTTAACATTTATAAACAAGAATATGTCAAAATTAAAAATTGGAATTAATGGATTTGGTAGAATAGGTAGAATTGCTTTTAGAGTAGCAGTTTCTAGATCAAATGATATTGAAGTAGTAGGAATTAATGATTTATTAGATGTAGAGCATTTAGCTTATTTATTAAAGTATGACTCTGTTCACGGAAAATTTGATGGTACTATTAGCACAAATAACGGTAACTTAGTTGTAAACGGTAATGAAATTAGAATTACTGCAGAGCGTAACCCAGAAGATTTAAAATGGGATGCTGTTGGAGCAGATGTTATTTTAGATTGTACAGGTATTTTTACATCTTTAGAAGGTGCACAAAAACACATTACAGCAGGAGCTAAAAAAGTAGCTATTTCTGCACCATCAGTAGACGCACCAATGTTTGTAATGGGAGTAAATCATAAAGAAATTACAGCAGAACATACTATTGTTTCAAATGCATCATGTACAACAAACTGTTTAGCACCTTTAGCTAAAGTTATAAATGATAAATTTGGAATTGTAGAAGGTTTAATGACAACTGTTCATGCTGCAACTGCAACACAATTTACTGTTGATGGTCCTTCAAGAAAAGATTACAGATTAGGAAGATCTTCATTAAATAATATTGTACCAGCTTCAACAGGAGCTGCAAAAGCAGTAGGAAAAGTAATTCCAGAATTAAACGGGAAATTAACAGGTATGGCTTTTAGAGTTCCTACTGTTGATGTATCTGTAGTAGATTTAACGTGTCGTTTAGAAAAAAGCGCTAGCTGGGATGAAGTGAAAGCAGCTTTAAAAGATGCTTCTGAAAATGAATTAAAGGGTGTTTTAGGATATACTGAAGAAGGTGTTGTATCTCAAGATTTTGTATCAGAACCTAAAACAAGTACATTTGATGCTAACGCAAGTATGGCTTTGAATGATAACTTTGTTAAATTGGTGTCTTGGTACGATAACGAATATGGTTATTCAACTAAATTAGTTGATTTGGCACAATATATCGGTTCAATATAATTATTAATATTATCCACAGAACTGTTATACATAATTGTTCTGTGGGTTTTTAATATAAAAATTTATGATTTTAATTGTTGATAGTGGTTCTACAAAATGTGATTGGATTGCAGTAGATAAAGATGGAAATCAGTTGTTGGAAAAAATGCGAACTAAAGGTTTAAATCCAGCAATATTATCAGAAAAGAAGCTTAAGAAAATAATTAAAAAAAATAAGGAATTAAAAGCCAATAGAGAAACTGTAACTAATGTTTATTTTTATGGTGCAGGTTGCGGTACAGAAAGACCAAAAGCTCTTTTAAGAAGTGTTTTAGAAGATGTGTTTAAGAATGCAGCTGTAGAAGTACATGAAGATACCATGGCAGCAGTTTATGCTACAATTAACCATAATAAAGAAGCTGCAGTAGTTTGTATTATGGGAACAGGTTCTAACTGTAGTTATTTTGATGGTGAAAATCTACACCAACGAGTAAACTCTTTAGGATATTCAGTTATGGATGATGCTTCTGGTAATTATTACGGACGTCAATTATTAAGAGATTACTATTTTAATCATATGCCAGAAAACATTAAAATTGCTTTTGCTAGTAAATTTAATGTAGAGAACGACTACGTAAAGTACAACTTATACAAAAAACCAAACCCTAATGCGTATTTAGCAAATTTCGCAGAATTCATGTTTTTACATAAAGATTCTGAGTACACTATAAACCTTATAAAAAAAGGAATAAAGTTATTTGCAACAACTATGATAATGCAATATAAAGAAGAGCTTAAAACGGTTCCAGTTCATTTTGCAGGGTCTATAGCATATTTCTCGCAAAATGAAATTAAAGAAATTGCAAATGAAATGGGTTTTACAGTTGGCAATTTTGAGCGTAGACCAATTGAAGGTTTAGTGTTATTTCATACTAATAGTAACTAGCTAATTCCTCTTCTTTTAAATCTATTTGTTCTTTCATTATTTAAAAATCTAGAGAAATTTATCATATCTAAGTATGCTTAATACTTATTATTTAATATCTTTATAAATAAGTATCTTAAGCAACTTTTAATGCCAAATCTTCAGCAAAAATTCAAATCCTTTAACGTAAAAATAATTTTAACGCTTTTTGCCGTAGTTGCTGTAATAGCGTTTTTTATAATAGGGTTTGATTATATAGAAACTACAATCGACTTAAAACACACAGCACTATTACTATCAACTCTTATTGTTCTTTTGGCTTTTATTTCGCTATATTTTTTAAAGAATCGACTTGTAGATGATTTAGAAATAGAAAGTTTAAATAAAAAAATAAAAGAATTAAGGCAGGAATTAGATGAGTCTATTGATAATGCTGATTACAAAACGATTTATATGGCAAATATGAGTCATGAAATTCGTACGCCACTAAATACAGTAATAGGTATGTTAAACATGCTAAATCAAACTAATTTAGATGACGACCAAAAAGCACAAGTAGAGATTGCGGAATATTCTTCAGAGCATTTGTTGCAACTTGTAAATATGATTCTAGATAATACAAAAGCTGATAATGAAGATGTAGAGTTAAATATAGCGGCAACAAATTTAGAGCCTACTTTATTTAAGCTTTTTAAAATTTTCGAATATCAGGCATGGGATAAAGATTTAGAATTTGAATTTGAATTTTTATCAAAAGGAAAACAGAAATTTTATGTTTTGGCTGATGCAGCTCGAATTCAACAAGTCTTAATTAATTTAATTAATAATGCCATTAAGTTTACAAATACTGGAAAAATAACCATAATTGTTGATCAAAAGGTAAGTATTGATGACGACCAAATTGTCACTTTTTATATTAAAGATACAGGTGTTGGTATGCGATCCTATGATGTGAAAAGAGTTTTTGATACTTCTGATAAATTAGATATTTCAACATTAAGGGATTATAGAGGAGGAGGCATTGGTCTTTCAATTTCAAGGCAATTAGTAAAATTAATGGGTGGTGAGCTAAAAATTGAAAGTAAAGAAAATGAAGGCACTACATTTTATTTCAGTTTACAACTAAAAAAGACATTAAATATTGAAAGTGAAAAAGCAAAACTTCACCCAATAATATTAAATAAATTTAATGTGCTTGTTGCAGAGGATAATAGAATGAATCAAAAAGTTATTAAATTCCTATTAGAGCAACAAGGAGCAGATTGTACTTTTGCGAAAAATGGTTTGGAGGCTGTGGAGTTGTATAAAATTCTTGATTTCGATATGGTATTTATGGATATTTATATGCCAGATATGGATGGATACGAAGCAACAAAAAAAATTAGAAGAACTAAGAAGTATTCAGAGCATAAAACACCAGTTATAGCAGTGTCTGCAAGTGCTTTTAAAGAAGATATTGCCAATGCAAAATTAGCTGGAATTGATGATTTTTTAGCAAAACCAATCGAGGTTACAAAATTAAAAGAGTTACTACTTAAATATGCATCAATTGATGAGCATGTTATAGATTAAGTTCTAATTTATACAGAAGCAATCATACTAATTTCAACATTAACATCTTTAGGTAATCTAGCAACTTCTACTGTTTCACGAGCTGGTGCAATAGCATCATCAAAATAACTTCCATATACTTCATTTATTTGGGTAAAATTATCCATATCGCTAATAAAAATAGAAGTTTTAATGACATTTTCAAAAGTCATATTTGCAGCTTTTAAAACAGCTTTCATATTTTCCATAACCTGTTTAGTTTCAGTTTTTATATCATCTAAAACAAATTCTCCAGTTTTTGGGTTTATTGCTATTTGTCCAGAAGTATAAAGTATATTTCCACTTAAAACAGCTTGATTGTAAGGTCCAAGTGGAGCAGGAGCATGAGATGTTGTAATAATTTTTTTCATTAAATATTTTTTGTTCTTATTAAAAGAAATTTATAGACGCTGGTCTCGTTGCCTACGTTTTTCGTATTTAAGGTCTTTTAGTATACTAGATTTTATACCGATAAAGAAATTCCAAGATTTATAAGCACCAAAAGGTGTCCAACTAAAATTCATACGCCAACTTAATAAATCGCGCTCAAAACGTATTTGTGTAGATGTAAATCCATGGTTTTTTAAATCGTATCCAGAAGAAGCACCAATTGACCATTTTGGTGATAATTCTATATCGCCAGAAAACATTAATGAATGTGATGATATTTCATTTTGTCGCCTAGAATTTCCGTAATTCACAGCATATGCTAAGCGTAGACTCCATGGTATTTTGTGGTTATATAAATCACTTGGGACTTCTTCCTCTTCTTCTTTTTCTTCTTCATTATTTATATTTTGATTTGAAAAATCTTGTGATATACCAAATAAATCATCAGCTCTACCGCCGCCTCGTAAGTTTTCTTCAATACCACTCTTGTTATTATTTTTGTTAGCATTGTCTTTACTTGATAAGCTATAGCTCATAGTTATATTTGCACTTGTTATTCTAAAAAGGCTACCGTTATTATCAATATTAAATTTATCGATTCTTCGGTTGTTGTTATCTAATGCATATGGATCTAAAGTCGCTCCAAAATTTATACTTAATTTATTATCAAGTATTTGAGTGCCTCCACTCATTCTAACAGGACTCCATTGTAACGAATCGCCAGCAAAATTATAAGACGTTGAAAAATTTAGGCTATTAAGTAGTTTTATTTTTTTTGGTTCGGTAGCAGTACTGTCTTTATCTCGTATTTTGGCTTCAAAATTATTAGCAATAGAAATGCCCATAGAACTCGAGAAATTTTTATTTGGTGTTCCAAAAATTCCTTCTTCAAAACGTGAATACTCTTCTTTCGTAGTTCCGTTAGCGTCTATAACTTCATAAGAGTCATAATAATTATCAAAAGCGGGATTTATATTATAACTTATTGATGGACGTATAACATGCCTGATTGCTTGTATTTTTGGGTCTTTCCCTTCTTTTTCAAAATTAAACATCCCATAAATTGTTGTGCCTAAACTGGTGCTAAAATTATAGGTTCTAAAAGAATCAAAACCATTAATAGTTTCACTAATTGTTTGTTTCTCTATAGGATCGTAATATTTTTCTATAGTTTTAAAAGTCCAAACTTCATTGAATTTTGTAGAAGCACTTAAGCTAAAATATTTAAATAGTTTAAAATTGGTACTTATCGGAATACTATGTTGAAACCCGGCTTTTGCATCATCAAACATTTCCTTTTTAAAGAAAAGTGAATCTGTTGTTTGAATTCTATTTTCGCCTCTAACATTATATTGAAGATTTATATTTTGAAGAATTCCTTTTTTAGATCCATTTTTTGGAGCAAAAGGATACATTCTTCCAACACTTCCTTGAAATGTAGGAAGCGTCATGTTAATTTGTTGTGTCTTTGTATTTTGAGAATGTGTAGCGGTAAGGCTAATATTTACTTGAGGTTCGCCTTGAAATGATTTTGAATAGGATACTGATGATGATAATGTGTTAGTTAATCTATTACCTATATTAACTTGATTAATTGAATTTTGGTAATAAGTACTACTACCTAAGTTTACCGATGCTGAAAAGCGAGAACTTGGGTTTGCTTTTCCATCTTGACTATGCGACCAACGTAAATTATAAACCGTAGATTTTGAATAATCTGGAAAGCCACGTTCACTATGTATTAAACTTTCGTAGCGAAATCCAAAATTACCTCCAAATTTATAACGTTTTTTATAATTATTTTCTAAACGAAAACCATAACTACCATTGGTGTAATAATCACCTAAAACAGCCAAATCTATATAATCGCTAATTGCAAAATAATAACCCCCATTTTGTAAAAAATAACCACGGTCGTTTTGCTCACCAAAACTAGGTATTAATACTCCTGAAGTTTGCTTTTCTGATTGTGGAAAAAAACCAAAAGGCAATCCAATAGGCGTAGGTACGTTATAAATAAAAAGATTAGCCAAACCTGTAACTATTTTTTTGCCAGGAACTATTTTTCCTTTCCTTAATAAAATGTAATACTCAGGGTCATCTAAATTTTCTGCTGTAGTGTATTTTCCTCTATGAATAAAATAAACCGAATCGTTCTCTTTTTTTGTTATTTCAGAAATTATTGTACCACCAGATTGTTCGGTTTTCGAATTATAAATAAGTGCTTTTTCGCTTTTAGTATTAAAAATAATAGAATCTGGTTCTACTATATTGCTACCTTGAGTGAAAATAGGTGCTTGTGTGTAGCCTTCAATAGAATCTAATATACCTTTTGCATACACTGTGTTTTTGCTGTAATTTATAATAATACTACCAGCTTTAATATTTATGTCGCCATAAGTTATTTCGGCATTATTATATAAATGTAGCTGTTGCTTTTTTTGGCTAAATTTAGTATAGTCGGTTGCTTTATAAGTTACAATATTCTCTAAAAGCTCTTTTTTAGGTTTTATAGAATCTGTTATAGTTGAATCTTGAGCCTTTTCTGAAGGTTTTTTTATATCAAGAATTTTCGCAGAATTTATAACTAAACTATCTTTAACGGTAGGTTTAATACCATCCTGTTTTTTGGGGATATCTTGAGCGAAGCTAAACGTGTTAATAAACACTGTAAAACTTAGAGCAAAAAGTATTTTAAAGTTGTTTGTCTGCAATGCTTTTAAATGTATTTTTGTAAAAGTATGGCTCGGTTTTTGAAATGTCAAAATTACATATATTTTTCTGTGAATAATTTATTATTCAACGAAAAATTTAAATTTAAATAAATACTCAATAAGATTGGGTAATAAATCAAATAATTTAGTCGTTAAAACAGTATCATTTACCACATGAAAACGCACAGAGTATTACTTTTCGTATCATTTATATTAGTATTAACATTTTCATCATTTATAAATAGTGATAAAAATCAAGTTTCTACTAAGTTTATTGTTGTTTTAGATGCTGGACATGGAGATGGGGATCCAGGGAATTTAGGAAATGGTTACAAAGAAAAAAATATTGCATTAAAAGTTGTTCTTGAAGTTGGTAAACAACTTGAGAAAAATCCAAATATAAAAGTAGTTTACACGCGAAAAACAGATGTATTTATAGAACTTGCAGATAGAGCAAAAATCGCAAATAATGCAAAAGCAGATTTGTTTATTTCTATTCATTGTAATGCGCATAGTTCTCAAGCCTATGGTACAGAAACGTTTGTTTTAGGAGTGGCTAATACACAACGAAACTTTGAAGTTGCTAAAAAAGAGAATTCAGTAATTTTTTTAGAAGATGACTATGAAAAAAAGTACAATGGGTTTAATCCAAATTCTCCTGAAACCGCTATAGGTTTAGCTATGATTCAAGAAGAGTATACCGAACAAAGTATAATTTTAGCAAGTTTAATAGAAAAGAATTTCGCAAATAAATTAAAGCGTAAAAGTAGAGGGGTTAAACAAGCCAGTTTATGGGTAATACATCAAACAGCAATGCCAGGTATTTTGGTTGAATTAGGGTTTTTAACTAATAAAAAAGAAGGTGCATATTTAAATTCAAAAAAAGGTCAGTTAGAAATGTCAACATCTATTACCGATGCTATTTTAGCATTTAAAACTAATTTAGACCAGAATATTGGTAATCATATTTTTATTGAAGATGAAGAAATTATAGAGCAACCAGAACAAGTTTTTAACGATATAGTATTTAAAGTACAAATTTCAGCCGGCTCGAAAGAATTAGAAACAAAACCTTATAACTTTAAAGGACTAAGCGGTATATCAAGAATAAAAGATGGAAATTTGTATAGATATTTTTATGGAGCTACTAATAATTATGATGAAATAAAGGCGTTTGAAGAAGAAGCAAAAACAAAAGGGTTTCCTACTAGTTATATTGTAGCTTATAAAGAAAACAAAAAAATATCACTAACAGAAGCATTAAAAACAACAACTAATTAGAAGGATTCTTTTCAAATTTAGTTTAAATTTGTACATATAAAACATTTATTTTGAAATGAGCATAACTAAAATTTTTGATACCAACCTAAATGGCTTCTATGCGAATTACATCTTATCTAATAAAAACAATTAATATTTTTAAAGATGAAAATAACTAGAGAAGTTAAAACTGGTGTATTAGTTCTTTTAGGAATCATTCTTTTTATATATGGTTTCAACTATTTAAAGGGTGAGGATTTATTTTCTTCAGAAGACATATATTATACAGAGTTTGATTATAACGCATTAACTAGATCTTCACCAGTTACCATTAAAGGTAATGCTGTAGGGAAAATTAAAGAAATTAATTACGATTTTGAAACAGGTAAAACAGTAGTAGCTTTCACAGTAGCTTCTAAATTAAAATTTTCAAAAAACAGCGTCATTAGACTATATGAAACTGGACTTATGGGTGGAAATGCTTTAGCAATAATTAAAGCAAAAGATTCTGAGTTTGCACAAAGTGGCGATTTTATTACTTCGGAAGTACAAACAGGCCTTATAAAAAGTCTTTCAAGTAGTTTTTCTGGCATCAGTGGGAATTTAGATAACACATTACAATCGGCTGATACACTTTTAGTAAATTTAAATAAATTAGTTGTAGATGAATCTGAAACAGGATTAAAACAAACCATAGCAGAACTTAATGCTACATTAAAATCATTTAAAACATTATCATATTCATTTCAGAATTTAGTAAAGAAAAACGACAAAAATATTTCTGGTGTATTAGAGAATTTCAATGAAGTAAGCGAAAATTTATCAATCATTTCTTCCGACTTAAAAACAATTGAATTCAGTAAAACCATTGCTAATTTAGATAATACATTAGCATCATTAAATGGTGTATTGTCTGGGATTGAAAAAGGCGAAGGTTCAATAGGTAAGTTACTTAAAGACGATGCGTTGTATAATAACTTAAAAGGAGCTACAGGAGAAATGGAAGCACTTTTAAAAGATATAAAATTACATCCAAAACGCTATTTCAGAATATTATCTAAAAAAGAAATCCCTTATAAAGAAGAAGAGAACTAAGCAT
>Ga0256845_1000445_pt1 | contig 39167 bp, 25 predicted proteins | sample RiftiametaG_FD_189101 | JGI IMG/M metagenome (GOLD analysis project Ga0256845, IMG submission 189101) | Tube worm associated microbial communities from hydrothermal vent at the East Pacific Rise, Pacific Ocean - Riftia | ecosystem: Host-associated > Annelida > Integument > Unclassified ...
CAGGTTGAGGTCCCTCGACTGGAGGTGGAGCCCGGACTCCACGAGCAGAGAGGAGAGCCGGCCGCGGTGGGCCGACAACCGATCATAGTGGCGTGTGAACCACCTCAAGCCGGCCGTGCCCGGCGACTCGACGAGGTGTCCAAACACCAGGTTGCGAACCCGCAGATACTGCCACAGCGCCCGCTCGAAATGAGGGTCGGGGGTGGGGGTCGACCGCAGGTGGAGCAGGGCCCGGTAGATAAAGCGTGTCTCCGGCAGGGCCCGCCCTGCCTGGGGCCAAAGCCAGCGCGACAGGGGATCGCTGGCGACCAAGCTGTCGAGGTCGACGATTTTTGCCCGCCGTCCCCAGAGCAGATGGTGTGCACGCAACATCTGCGGGAGCTTGCTCCCGGCGTTTTGCCCGAGGCCCGTGCGCAGCTCGACCAACGCGCTTTGGCACGCGTTCTCGACCGTGCTCGCTCGCGCGCTGGCTCCCACGTGCCCTGCGATCGCGGGTAGGGAGTGGTCGATGAACTGCCCAAAGTCCGAACTCGAGCGGGAGCCGAGCACCTCGAGGTGCCACAGATAGGAGAACAAGAGCTGCCGGACCAGCCCCGCGGCGACAATGCTTCGACGGTAGCGACCGGGCTCTGAAAACGGAGCGGGGCCCTCGGTGATCGACGCGCCGAACTGGGGGCGGGTCGCGCTCTCGAGCAACGCGACCCACAACATCCCGAAGTCGATCGCTGCACCGACATGAAGGTGGGTTTCGGCGATAGGTCGCTCGAGTACGGGCGCCAGAGCACGTCCGACGAGCCGCACCCGGTCACAGTTGGGTTCATCTCCAGAGTGGGCGGCGAGGGCCGCGATCAGGAGGTCCTGCGGGAGGCGCAGGGACAGCCAGCGCCAACCCATAGTCTGTCCATGACGCGAGTCGGGGGCGCAGTTAGCCAATCGCACGGTGTCGCCATCGAGGCGCAGGTGTCGAGTCGCCAGCTGGACAAGCATGTGGTGGAGGTGCGGGCGATCGCTTGCCTCGTCGAACCACGCACGGTCACGTATGGCCTCGAGCGCGGCCAAGGACTGGCCGCGACCGAGGACCCGGGCGTGTGCTTCGAAGCCGCTGGCGAAAACGGCAGGATCGAGCCGCACGGCCCCGTGTTCGAAGGCCTCCGGCGCGCAAAATGGCCAAGCCTCCGCGAGCGCGACGAGAGCGTGATAGTGCGCTGGAGCGGGCATCTCAGGCCAGCTCGTAGAGGGTGCGCAGGTGTTCGATCGTGCCGTGGAGTTGTGTCTCTGTCGTGCAGTCAGCGAGCAGGGTCGCCGGGTGGTCGGTGGTGCGGTCGCCCAGAGTGAGGTCCTGTTCACCGGTTTGGGCGATACTGTCCTGCTTCAGTTGGGGCTGGGGGTTTTGCTCGGTGATATCGAAGTGTCGAACGAGGACATCGGCCGCGTACTTGTGGCTCAGGCCCGCCCGCGGCAGGGCGAGTCGGGGAAGCTGCTCGACCCACGCCTCGTAGGCGAGCCGGCGGTCGGAGCCGACGTGTATGGGTTGAGAGCGCGCATCCCAGGCGGCCTGGATGACGTCTCGCCAGCTTCCTGCTGCGTGCTCGTGGACGGTCCGGGCGCGGAAGATGTGCGCGGTCGAGGCCACGAAGTTGCGCATATGTGAGGCCATCGACTCGGCTGTGGAGTGGGTACGACGCTCGAGGTCGACTTGCCAAGAGCGCAGCTGTAGGGCCATGTCGTAGCGCGTGGGCCACTGAACTGCGGGCCAGGCCGCGTAGTTGGACTCACCGAGGGTGACCCGAGCGAGCGCCCATTTTCTCGGAGACAGAGTCTCCCCCGTTGGTTGGGTGTCGCGTGCCACGTCGTGAATGAGGGCATGGATGATAGTAGCGAAATCCTCGTCGACAGAGGTCGAGATCGTGCCGGGGTTGAAGTTGTATGTGAGGTCGTCTGCAATCGAGACATTCTGACCCTCGTTGCGGTCGTCGTGGCCGATTGTATATGTGCCTTGGACAACCCAGCGCTTCGAGTCGTGACGGATGAGGTCGGGGGTTTCGGGCTTGGAGGCCTGCCAGGCCGCGGTCAACCGTTTGGTCGTGGAATCGTCCATGTGTAGTTCTTCGACGACTGACATGAGCGACCCTGTATAGATGTGTTTTGCGGCCTCGATGAGGTCGTTGCTGAGGTAAGCTCCGACGTTGGGGCGGGCTGCGGCGCTCGGGAGCTCGAGAGTCTGGAGCGCCTCGCGGAGCGCGGCGATGGCCTGGATCCGTGCGGCGGGAGGGGCGAATCGCTCGGGAGCCTCGTGGCCGAAGCGGCTCCGAAGGTCATCCGCGAGATCACGGCGTTCCTGGTGGGTAGGCAGATCGTGAAGTGTGGTCCAGGGGTGCTCCTTGAACGTGTGAGTGCCCTTTCCTCGCACGACGTTGTCGGTTGAGAATTCCCCGAACAGGTCGAGCGGTTGCATAGGCACAATAAGTTCGAGGAAGGCGATGAGTGCCGCGGCAGCCTCGGGGGTCGGCAGCGCAGAACCCGGTTGTCCAAACCGGTCGAGTTCTCGCATCCAATCTCCAAATGACTGGGTCCGCGCGTAAGAACTAGGAGCACGATCGTAGATTGATCGCGCAAACTCGAACACCTCCGGCCAGCTCATAGGGGAAGCCCCAGTATCATAGACCTCCCTTGTGGAAAAAGTGTGTATTTGGGCCTCGACATAGCGACGAGCGATGACTCCCAAGTTATCCTCAGTGGACATGGTGTTGTTGGCGAGGTGGACCCAGCGTTGGGTGATGACGTCGTAGTCGATGTGAGTCAGCCAGGAGACCGCGGGCCAGGGAGCGTGGGAGTCGTTGTCTCCTCGCCAATGCACGCGAAAGAGCGCCCAACTTGAGTCGCCTACGCTGCGTTGTTGATGCAGGGCATCGTGAGATACATCATAGATCAGGCGGTACATGGCGAGGGCACCGAGGGTTTCGGCGGTTTCGGCGGCTTCGAATACGTGGCCCTCGTAGAGTAGGTAGTCGATGCGGGGTATAGCCGACGCGACGGGTTTGGAGTTGATCGGGCTTCCGTGTCCAAAAGCGAGGCCCCGCCCCAAGAAATCTACAAAAAAGTCCTCCCACCGCAGAATCGAACGATTGCGGAGGGCAGCCACCTGCCATCCTCGAAACAATGCATGGATAGAGTTTCCAGAGATTCCATACCAGTAGTTTAACGCCCTAGATATGGGGTCGATAATGTCGGTGCCCACACTGTTCAAAAGCTCTGCTGTGTAGTGGGCGAGGTAGCCGGCTGCATTGGTGGGGACCCAGGGGGCGGACGGCTCTGGTGGGATCATGATATTGGTGAGCGCCTCTCGTATGGGGGCGACGAGGTCAACATCGCCGAACGCAGCGAACCTCTTAGTCCATGGGTGATTCTTGAAGTGCCGAATGAGCAGGGAGTGTAACATCATCGGGGAGATGTCCCTATGAGCCGATGCTTTCGTGTTCAGAGAGCTCCAACGTACCCGGTTGGCCTGCACCAGGAGCGAATCAGCACTCACTGTCTCCTCGGAGGTGTTGTGGATCGACTCCCAAGCGGAGAGTAGCCTACGTGCAGCATCGTTTCCGAGGCGTGACTCGGGGTAAGCCATCTCCAATAGTTGGGTGGCACTCCAAGTGTTACCCTGGGAACCAGATTCTCGGGCATGTTTGATCGTTGTTTGCCAAACCTCGGTCCGAGCACCGACTCGGGGGCGGAGTACGGGCGGGTCATCGGTCCCGAGGTCGGCAACCAGAACGTGAAATATGATGCGAATATAATTGATCGCTAAGAGCTCAATCTGGTCTTCGTTGAATGTTCCGATTCCGACGATGGTAGTCAACGCGCGGTGCCATAATCGTATGAATTCGAAGTTTCGCCAACCTGCGCGACGAGCAAGTGGGAGTGGCCAAGAAGATGAGAATGCCCCAAATCCCTCGAGGTGAAAACGCGTTGAGAGGCCCGCAGGTAGAGCGAGGCTTAGTCGAGACCTGAAGGTCTTCTCGAGGCCCTGAATGTGAGGTGCAGTATACTCGATAAATAGGGCAAAATTCGAGATTTGTGGGCTTAGGAGTAGGTCGGCGTCATGGTCCCGATTGTCGTCATTGGCATTGTGTCGACTGTCGCTGTTGCGGGGGGTGGGCAGAGTGCCAAACCAACGCGTCGTCCACAGGGCAGTGTGATCACTAGGCTCGATCTCACGTGCCGCATACTCATGCATGGTTGATTGGAAGTCCAATGCCCTGGTCGAAATAGTGAATAGAGCCTCTGGGCCGAATAGTGGCTGTGATCCTAATAATATGAGTTTGGTAGGTTCGAAATCGGGACTGGGTCCGGCCTCCTGGGCGACCCGATTTTTGATCAATACCAAGAATTTTAACGCGGCCTGATCGCCCGCACCTGCGTATTCATGTAGGATCTGCCTGAAATCTTCGAGGTCTCGAATCGAGTCAGGGAGTAGCGCTCCCAACATGCGCACGCGATCGAAAACCGTACATATATTCACCGGTCCGAGGGGGATGTCCTCGAGCGCCTCGCGAAGGTGTTCGAGGCGCTCTCCCTCCGAGACCTCCGATAGCTTGCAACAATGGTGAGGTGGGAGCAGTTTGTTGTAGTATTGTTGTGCGAGTTCGAGTGCTCGGGGGATGTCGCCGAGCATCTTACGGTCGGCAGCGTCGAGCTTCGCACCCGCCAGAGGCTGGCGAAGCTCGCCCAGGAAGCGTGCCCGAAGCCCGGTGAGAAACAGCGGCTCATCACCGGTGAGGATGAATACCAGCCGTGGATGAACGAAGCTGTCGAGCAGCTCGAAACACTCGCCGAGGCGCGCGGGGTTCATGTCCGCGTCGTCGATGGCGATCACGAACACGGGCGTATCCCGCGGGCCTTCGCTATGCCCGCGGTCTCTGCGTAGCCTCTTCTCATATGCGGATACGATGTGATCCATGAGCTGGCTGAACTGGTCACCGATATGGAGGCGATCTTGCTCGGTCTCGTGGAGCTCGGCCGCGAAGCTCTCGGGGTCGAGCGCTGCGCTACGCATACGCATGCTCTGCTCGGTCGACGCCGTGGCCGCGAGGAATCGCTGCCACGTGACCTGGGCTGCGCTCGTCTTTCCGGCATGGGGGGAGGTCGGGGGCGGTGGATCGGCCCGGTGAATACCGAGCTCTTCGACGAGGCTGCGCAGCAATCCGGCGACATGGATCAACAGGGAGACATGGTTGGGCAGCGAGCGCAGATCGAGCAGGCCGATCGGGACGACACGTCCGTCCGGGTCACAGACCTCCGCCAGGCCTCGCTCGTCCGGCTCGCCCCGGACCCTCCGGTTCCATCCATCGATCAAGGTGATGAGCAGCGCCGTCTTGCCCGAACCCCGCCCACCATCGATCAGGATGGTTTGGTTGTGGCGCTGGTCGTCGATGGCGGGCAAGACTCGGTGTAAGCCTTCTCTCGAAGCCCGCCCGTAGCGCGACTGAGCTGGCGCCTCATCCAGATAGTAGTTTTGAAACAGCGCCCACAGCTGGCGGGCGGCGTCTCGTTGGTCTCCGGTCAGGTGGTCGCGGTTCCCGTTGTCGTTCCACCTCAGAGGGGTCGCCTCTCGCCGGGGACGTAGATTGTTGAAGGTTTCGGTCGCCATCGGTTCTAGACGGCAGTGTCTCATAGCGGCCTCGGACCCTCATCGCCCCCTCATCGCCATCGACCGGGCTCTGGGCGGCAGCTCTGGGCGACGGCCACGGCCCTTCCTGGGCCTGTGTTCAGGATCCGTTCGCCTCCGCCAGCGCCTCGCAGGTGGGATCGTCGTAAGTACCGTTGATCTCGAGCCCCTCGTCGTCCTGAAACAGACACAGAGCGAGGACCACATCGGTCGGCGGAGCCTGTTCGTCGAACAGGTATCCCAGGTTCGTCAGCCGGGTGCGGACACCCGCCTCCGTGTCCGGGGGTCGGAGTTGGCCGAGGTGGAGGATGAGCTCGCGCTGGTTCTCCCCCTCGGGGTCCATGGTCAGCTGGGCTCGGCGCGCGCGGGTCGGGATCCACTCCTCGACCCAGCCCTCGTCATCGGTCTCGCCCTCGGTGACGAGACCGGCGACCTCGAAGCGGTACACGACCCCGGCCTCGGGCTCGCCCTCGTCGAGGAGCTGGAGGCGGAAGCGCTCGGGGATGCCCCGGCGACGAAACACGTGTCGGGCGTCCGTGGGCCGCTGGACGGTGGCCGGGGTGAGGGCGGGGATCTGCACCATGTCTCCAGGCTCGAGCACGTAGGGGTTGGGGCGCAGCTCTCGCAGGGCTGCGTTGTCCGGGTGTTCCCAGAGCGTGTCGACGAAGAAACCGTGTTCTTCGCTGATGCTGGACAGGCACTCGCCTCCGCGGACCTCGTGTTTCGACTTTGGGCGGGCCATGCTTGGTGACTCAGCAAGTGAACAACTTGACTCCGTTGCAGCCACAGACCGCTGTCCGGTCGACGAAACCCGGGGTGGCCAGGTCACCCCGTAGAGGTCCCTCATAGCCAACCACGAACTCCCAGCCCAGGGCACGGTCGTGGTTTGCGGCAGGGAGGGCTTCGGCTCCGTTGGTGTCGGCCGCACGGGTCCAGCCGTGGGCGCGATACTTGTGAATGGCCTCGATCATGGGGTGGCCGTAGGTCCCGTTGGGGTGGCCGAAGGGGTAGACGATGTTGCCCGCGATGGCCCCTCCGGCAGGGGCAGGGGCAGCGGCAGCGGCGTCGGCGACCGCGGCGGCATCGACGAGACCAGCCAAAGTCGAGAAACCTGCGACATTTTCGATATCGATGGCGGGAAAGCCCCCGCTGGCCATGGACGCCCCGACCGCGGCTCCCACGAGGAGGGCGAGCCGCTCGCCCGCGTTGAGCTTCGAGAGGGCGCCCAGGGGTGCCGCCGCCGGGGGACCTGCCGCGACCTGCGTAGCGAACAAGGCGGCACAGATACACGCGGTAAATTGGTGCGTTTGAAGGGCCGTCGCCAAGGTGTTGGAGGCCCCGTGCAGTGCCGCGCCGAGCTTGTTCACATCGGGGAGTGCAACGACGAGCAAAGCCGCGTTGAGTGCATTTTGGGTGAGTGTACGTGCTCGGGTGAGCTGCACTCGGCCGGCCGTACCCGAGCCGTCGGTCGGGATAGCGATGCCGAGAGCGACATCCACAGCGGTGTTGATGTCACCCGCTGCGATCACGGCGGCTGGACCGGCGGGATTATTGTACATATCGATCGCAGCTTGGGCCGCGATGGTCGTCGCTGGGGTCACACCGACGCCGGCCTGGGCCTCGAGGTTCGCCGGCGTCATGGCGACTCCATGCGCCAGGAAGACCGGCCCGAGGGCATTGACGAGGAGGCCGACATCAGCTTGGGTGACGGTGTTGTCGTAGGCTTGGGCGGCCGCGAACACCACCACCTCGGCCAGGGTGAGGCCGTTGTGGATGGCACTCTCGGCCGCAGCCGCAGCCGCTCCCGCCCACGCACCCACCAGCATCGACCCGGCGATCGTGGCTTTCGCCGCCGGCCGATCACCGACGACGACAGCGGCGATGATCTGCGCCTGGGGAGAGCCCTGCGCCCACGGGAACGACAGGGGCCGCATCGATGCTCCGTCGGCGGTGTTCGAGCCGTGGTGGCAGGCGACCATCCCGACCATGGAGGGCCGAGGGACGTAGCCTTGGGTGGGGACAAACTGAACCATGGCGTCTCCTGTGGACATGACGAAGCGCTCGTTGGCGTGGTAGGGCGGGTTGGCGTTGACCACGTTTTGCTGGATCGCCGGCACCGCCACACCGCCGCCGCCTGGGACGTCGGCCATCTTCACGATGTCGTGGATCCAGCTGGCTTTGATACCCACGATAGGGTCGGCGATGGCGTAGGCTTTGTCTTCCTGGGCGCCGCCGATCGGCACTGCGATCCCGGCGTAGTGGCCCGCAGCGTTGATGACCTCGAGGTCCACGCCGACGGCCCCCACTCCGGCAGCCGCAAACTGGGAGGTGAGGTAGGGCCCGTTTCCGCTGCTCGCCAAGGCGGCGGCCTGCAGTTGCGCGGCGGCTCCAGGAGTGACGGTACCCACGCTCGCGGCGAGTACAATTGCTGGGACTGTGGCCCCCACCGCCGCTGCGGCGAGCAGGGCCGCCTGCGCCCCAGCGACGAGGTCGGCTGGAGCGACCCCCATCGCGCTCGCGTCGATGGCCGCGAAGGTGGTCACCGCGTTCAGCTCCCAGTTCCCGGGGGCTGTGTTCTCGGCTCCGACCGCGGCCGCGGCCGCTCTCAGGAGTAGGGCATCTGCCGGTACAGCCCCGTGATTCTGGCTGAGAATCCATGCTGGAATGCAGGCCGTGACCGCGATCTCATCTGGGCCCTGTCCCGCGAGATGGGCTGCCTGCGCGGCCTGGTCGACCCGTGCATAGAGTTCTCCGAGATCGAGGGCGGTCTGAACCCTCCCGATGGTCGTCGCTCCGCCGCCAGTTTGGAGCTGTGCTCCAATGGCGGCAGCAGCAGCCCCGTTGGCAATCTGAGGGCAGGCCACGGCGGCGGTCCCAGGGCTGGTGTTGGGCCCTGCGTGGTCTTTGACGCAGACGCAGATCGACAGGCCCGAGTTGTTGGCCTTGCTGTCGAACTGGCCGATGCTTGGATCGCGGCCGCGAACCACAAACCCCCAGGGGAAGGTCATATGCCCGTCGCGGTCGGTCCAGAGGTGGAATTGGCCGCCGGCACGCAAGATCCGTGCGACGGTTAGACGGACATCGAGGCCGCCCATGTTTTGTTGGGGCGCGATCCAGGTCAGGCGGAACGCTTTGGGGTTGTGGCGGGCCAGCGCGTAGTGGTCCCAGTCCCAGTGGGAGATGATGATGGTCGGATTGTGGCACAGACAGACCTCGGTCGGGCCACGGGCAGGTTCGTTGGCGTGGACCTTGGTGAACCCGAAATCGTAGTAGGCGACGGCCTGACCATTTTGGTCGAAGAGCACATTGCAGTTGCCCTGGCCGACATCGATCACCCCGACAAAGGGCTGGTGGGTGCCGACTTGGCCCATTGGATTGCCGGGTTGGGCGATGCCCCCTGCACCGCCTCCGTCTCCACCGATGTAGTGCAGATGACCCGTCGCCGTCGAAGGGGCACTCGTTGCGGGGGCCTCGATACCCCCTCCGATGCCAGTTCCGATGCCCGCAAGCGCCGGCACCAGTCCCGGTATCCCCGGCGGAGGTGGGAGAATCCTGTCGATGAGGGCCTCGAGGCCAGCTTTGGCCCGAGCCCACAGCTCCCGCAGGTGGGTATCGATCGGAATCGGCCTGCGGGCTTCGCTCTGGCTATAGAATCCACTGTCGTCACCGCCAAAGCCGCCGCCAAAGCCACCGCCAAATCCATCGCCAAAGCCACCGCCAAACCCGGGTGCCGGCGTGTACACGATTTGGCCTCGAGTCGCAGGGTTGGACTTGGGGAGGTGGAGCAGGCGCAGTAGCGCTTGCTCTGTGGGTTCCAACTGAGCGAACCCGCCGTCGGGAATCCATGCTTCTGTGGTCGGGCCGTCGTCATCGGGCTCGAGGCCGATCATCGTGTAGCAACAGGCGGTCGCTGCCAGCGTCGGACCATTTTCGAGGGTGAGCGAGTACCAGCCCGATTCGACGATGGTCTCCGCTCGCGGGTCATCTCGAGGGAGGGTGATCTCGAGCAGGGCGCCGGGCATCTCCTCTCCGTCTTGAATGACGCGGTTGACGTACCAGAGGTACAGGTTCCACAGGTACTCGTGGAGGTCCTTGTCCGGCGGGAGGTGTTGGTACGCCGTGAGAAAGTCCGGCGCGGTGAGTTTGTGGGTCGCTATGATCCGAACGAGCAGGTCGATCGCGTTGATTTCGGTGAGTTCTCGCCAGATGGTCTCGAGCCAGCTGGCCTCGATGCACTGGAGATGGAAGGTTCTCTCATCCTCGCTGTTGTCCTCGATCGCGTCGACGTAGGCAACGTGGGTGCTCTGTCGTTGAACGACGCGGTTGTCGAGCTGTCGGGAGACGGGGATGTGGATCTCCGCGTGTGTGCGGGCCCTACGGAGGCCGAGCTTGGCGAACTTTCGACGACGGATGCCGGCCTTTTTCTGGTGTAGAATCTGGGCCAGAAGCTCGAGGATCTCTTGTTCATCGAGATGACCCGACAGCTGGGAATAGAGCTCGGGGGCTTCGAATATTTTGCGTGAGAACTGGCTTCCCCGGATGTGTTTGGTGTGTGTGTTCCCGGCGCGCTCAGATTTGCTTCGTTTTCGCCAGTTGTTCTTTGGACGGTTGACACCCACCCGCCGGAGCTCTGAGCGCCGAAGTACCGACTGCGAGGGTCGCTTGTGGCCGCCCTTGTTCATTGTTTGGACCTCGAGATTACTGCGCCGAAAGCCAGCGCAGAAACCCATGGTTTCGCAAGTCGGGCACAGAGGGTGGGCGCAGCCTCCCCGGCAGGCCTGTTTGAACTGCCCGTGGGCAATACAGACCGGCTCCACGTGCGCGTCTCCACCGCGTAGAGTGGGGCGAGGCGTCGCGTGATGTCATCAATGTGGGGCAACGATTGGACCATCCCAGTGCAATGTCGTCGCCCTTTGCGACGGTTCGAGGTCGGGCTTGCCCGACCCCTTCGTCTAGCACCGAGTGCCGCCAAAGGCCAGCCAGGACGGTGTGATGCCCACTTTTAGGGCGTACGAGACCTGAGAGTTTTGACGTTGTTGGACGGCTGTGTCGATGTCAAGTGAAATGTAGGTGGTTGGCGCCTTCGGGACCAATATGATCTTGGAAACAGTCGAGTGGTGTCCAGATTGCAAGCGATGCAACTACCCGAGTGATCCCTGTTAAAATAGCGGACATGCGTAACCTGACTGTTGGTACATCCGCGTCGATCGCGGCCCTCTCTCTCGCTCTGGCGCTGTCCGCCTGCGCCGACGACAGCGCCGAGAGCAGCACCGACGACGAGGTCGGTGACACGCTCGCCGAGAGCGGGGACAGCTCCTCGGGCTCGTCGAGCACAGGGACGGGGAGCGAGGGGCAGACCAGCGACACGGACACGTCCACCGGCACGTCGACATCGAGCGACACGTCGACATCGAGCGACACGGACACGTCCAGTGACACGGACACGTCCAGCGACACGGATACGGACATGTCCAGCGACACGGACACGTCCAGCGACACGGACACCGGGGGCGACCCGTACGCGCCCTGGATCCTGTCGGTCGACGAGCCCGACAGCACCACCGACATGCTGGTCCAGATCAGCGTGGTCGAGGGCGAGGTCGGGGAGACCACGGTCATCTGCGCGGACATCACCTTGCCCGACTCGATCCCCTCAGACACGAATTTCACCTCGCTGACCTTCAACGACCAGACCCTCTATGCCTCGGTGGGCAAGCAGACCAACGGCGACACGCTGTTGCTGATCGACCCCTGCGACTGCACCGCGACCGAGATCGGGAGCTACGGCTTCACGGGGGTCAACGGCATCACCTCCAACGAGCTGCAGGTCATGTTCGGGGCCTCGTCGAATCAAGACGTGATCATCGACATCGATCCCGAGACCGCCATGGCGGTGGAGCTCAACGCGTTGCCGGGCGACTGGGGATCGACGGGCCTGACCTGGTCCGACCCGGAGGACAACCTCTTGTTTGGGATCAACGCGAGCAACGACCAGCTCTACACCTTCGACGGCGACACCACCGAGAGCCTGGGCTCCGTGCCCCTGAGCGCGAATTTCTCTTCGGTGGGTATCGAATATCACCCCGGGCAGGGGGTGCTCTACGCCTGCGGGGTGAGTGGCCAGGCCTCGTCCCTGTTCTCCGTCGACACCGAAGACGGAACCACGACCCTCGAGGCTGCCGATGTGTTCGAGGCCACCTGCGACAACCTGGCGGCGCCCTTTGGGCCGGTCGAGTGCATCCCCCAGTAGATCCGCGACGATCCCATGGTCTCGGTGGGCCCATCCCTGAGACCCTGGCCTGAGGGATTGCGCCCGACCACGGCGCGTGCGTAGGGTGGGCCCGAGGTCCGCGCCGTGATCAAGTACATCGGTTCCAAGCGAACCCTCCTGCCCACCGTGTTGCGCGCGGTGGGCGAGTTTCCAGAGGCCAAGACCGTGCTCGATCTGTTCTCGGGCACCTCCCGGGTCGGGCACGCGCTCAAGGGCGCGGGTTACCGGGTGCTCGCCAACGATCACAACAGCTACGCGGCGACCTTGGCCCGGTGTTATGTCGCTGCCGATGCGGAGCGCCTCCAACGCGACGCCGAGCTGCTGATCGCCGAGCTCGACGCCCTGCCCGGGGACCCCGGGTGGTTCACGGATACCTTCTGCGAGCAGGCCCGCTTCTTTCAGCCCCACAACGGTGCCCGGGTCGACGCGATCCGCGAGGCGATCGCCCAAAAGTCCCTCGAGCCCGAGCTCGAGGCCGTGGTGTTGGTCTCGCTCATGGAGGCCGCCGACCGGGTCGACTCGACCTGCGGCCTCCAGATGGCCTACCTCAAAAGCTGGGCCGCGCGCTCACACAAACCCCTGCGCATGCGCCTGCCCCATATCCTGGCCCAGGCAGAACACGGCAAGGGGGAGGCCCACCAGCTCGAGGGTCTCGAGGCCGCGCGCGCGCTCGAGGTCGACATCGCCTACCTCGATCCGCCCTACAACCAGCACAGCTACCTCGGCAACTACCACGCCTGGGAGTCACTGGTGCTGTGGGACAAACCCGAGGTCTACGGGATCGCCCGCAAGCGCATCGACTGCCGCACACGCAAGAGCCCCTTCAACTCCAAGCCCAAGTTCTACGCCGCCCTCGCCGAGATCGTCGCGGCGGTCCAGGCCAAGGTCATGATCGTCTCGTTCAACAACGAGGGCTACATCGCCAGGCCACAGATGGAGGCGCTGCTCTCGACCCGGGGCCGGGTGACGGTGATCAGCCAAGAGTACAAGCGCTACGTGGGCGCGCAGATCGGGATTTACAATCCCAGCGGAGAGAAGGTCGGGGCCGTCAGCCACCTGCGCAACCTCGAGTATCTCTACGTGGTCGAGACCGAGGTTCCGGCCGAGCTCCCGGCGCCTCAACTCGCGCTGCCCTGGCCGGGGCAGGACTCGGCCAGCCTGGACTCGGCGGGCCCGGCTTCAGGTCGGAAGTCCAGCGGGTCGAGCGACTTCGACGCGGGTGCTCTGCTCCAGGTGTTGGGCGAGCACGGGGCCCTGAGCTCCCGCCAGGCCCAGGCGCTCACCGGGCTCAGCGCGAGTCAGCTCCGGCCTCTGTTTCGCGCTCTGGTGGCCGACGGCGCCGCAATCGTCTCGGGTCAGCGCCGGGGCACGGTCTACCATCTCGCGGAGCCCCAGGCGTGAGCTTGCTGCTGGGAATGTCCCCCTCGGGTGCCGCGTTGGCCGATGCTCGGCGGCCCGCCCGGGGAGACCCCGAGCCCAGGTTTCGGCTTTTGTCCTCCGCAGCCTAAGATCCTCCCGGACCCCGACCGCCATGCTGTTTCGCGCCCTCGCCTACATCATCCTGGGGTGGCTCTTGTTGGCCGCTGTCGCCGGGTTGGGGCACGTCTTCGAGCTCAGCATCATGCTGCCCTCGACCACGGCGGTGCTCCTGGTTCACCTGGCGTTTTCCTCGGAGGAGGGGGACAGCGAGCTCCCGGTCAAGCTCGCCGTGGCGACCGCGCTCGGCTATCTCGAAGACCTGCATCAAGGCGCGCCCATGGGCACGTTGATCTTGGCCCATCAGCTCGCGTTCTTGGCCATGCACTACGCCTCGGGTCGCCTGGCCCTGCACGGGTGGTTCTCCCGGGCGGTCGCCGCCTTGGTTGCGATCGGGCTGGTCGACCTCGTCACCTGGGGCACACTCATGGCCTTGGCCGAGCCCATGCGCATCCCTCGTGACGCGCTCATGACCGGTCTGTGGCAGGCGCGCTGGCACTTGCTGGCGACCTTCCTCGTTGCGCATCCGGTCTGGCTGTTCGCCGACTGGCTGTTCCTGCGTCTGCGACTGCGCGAGGCGCCCACGCCTACACCCACGCCTGCGCGCGCGGTCCCCCTGCGCGGTCGCGGGGACGAGGTCCCGCGATGAGTGAGCTGGGCGCTGGAGGGGGCGGGGACTCGGGACTGCGGGGTCGCAATGCAGGCCGGGCCGCGGGGATCGGGGCTGCACTCCGGCGTGGCCGCGGCGACAAGGGGGGATCGGGCGGGGGCAAGGCGCTGACTCGGCGCAGCCCTGCCGACGATGTTCGTGTGCTCAAACCGCGGCTCCAGGCCTTCGTGGTGCTCGGCGGATTGATCATGTTGGGCCTGGTCGCCCGCTTGTTTCAGCTCCAGATTTTGGAGGGGGTGCACTTCGCCCGGCGGGCGGAGCAGAACTTCGTCGACACCATCGACGTCGAGGCACCCCGGGGCCGGATCTTCGACGCCAAGGGTGAACCCCTGGCCACCAACCACGCCGCCTACGCGCTCTACGTCACGGCCATCCCCCGGATCCAGGTCGAGGCCGAGGAGCCCGGCGCCGATCCAGAGATCGTCCGAGAGCCCATCTCCGACCAGCAGATCATCGAGCTCGCCGCGCTCATCAATTTCGTCGACGAACAAGATCGCGAGCGCTTCGTGACCAAGCTCGAGCGCCTGCGCGACGACGAGCGAGACGGTCGCTACGCCGTGTCGGTGCGCGGCAACCTCTCTTGGGAGGAGAACGCCCGCATCCAGACCCGGGGCTTCGACGCCTGGGTCGAGATCCGGGAGTCGGCCCGGCGCTACTACGCCGAGCGCGAGCTGGCTGCCTTTGTCACCGGCTTCATGCGGGAGATCGGCCGCACGACCCTCGAGGACTCGCGCTACGGCGACTACCGCCCCGGCGACAGGATCGGGGTCACGGGCATCGAGCGCCAGTGGGAGAACTACCTGCGCGGTCGCCTGGGCAAGCGCTCGCGGGTGGTCGATGCGCTCGGCCGAGAGGTGGTCGACCCACCCCCGGCGGCGGTCGAGGCCCTGCCTCCGGACAGCGATCCGATCCCTGGGCAGGACATCTTTCTCAGCCTGGACCTCGATCTTCAGCGGGTCGCGGCGACGGCGGTCGCGGGCGAGTTCATGGAGGGCGACAGCGGCGAGGGCCTGTCCATCGAGGGCGTGAAGCGGGCCAGCGGGGTCGTCGCCATGGAGGTCTCGACCGGACGAATCCTGGCCATGGTCTCGGTGCCGGCCATCGATCCGAACGTCTGGGAGGGGCGGATCAGCCGGCGCCAGTACGACGGCTGGCTCAACTCCCCCTTCAAGCCTTTCGTCGACAAGACCGTCCAGGAGAACTACTTCCCAGGCAGCACCTACAAGGTCGTCTCGGCCCTCGCCGTGCTCGAAGACCCGAGCTTCGACCCGCGCGAGACCGTGGAGTGCGAGGGCCACGTCGAGTACGGCGGCCAGCCCTTTCGGGACACCCACCGCCACGGGATCGTCGACCTCGAGCAGGCCATCATCCAGAGCTGCAACGTCTATTTTTACCACCTGGCGATCGACAAGGACCTGACCCTGGCGCGCATGGAAGAGGTCGCGCGGCGCCTGGGCCTGGGCGAGCGCACGGGCCTGGGCATCAACGCCGAGGTTCCCGGGGTCGTGCCCACAGAGGCCTCGGAGTCGCGCCAGGGCACCTTTCAGCGCGGCGTCCGACTCAACTCGGCGATCGGACAGGGCAACGTCAAGGCCACTGTCCTCCAGGTCGCCGTGCTCTACGCCGCGATCGCCAACGGCGGCTACGTCGTGACGCCCTCGCTCGTCGACCGGGTCGTGACCTCCGAGGGCAAGCTCGTGCTCGAGACCTCGCCCAAGTACAAACACGCCGATCCGGTGATCGCGGCCATCGACCGGGAGCGCATCCACCGGGGCCTGGTCGGGGTCGTCAACAGCGACGTGGGTACGGCCTACAGCGAGCGACTCGAGAGTGTGGTGGTGGCCGGCAAGACCGGGACCGCCGAGGTCGGCATCGAACACCCAGACCCGGACGCCGAGCTCATCGAGGGCTGGGACGTGACCAAAGATCACGCCTGGTTCGCAGCCTACGCCCCAGCTGAGAACCCCGAGATCGTCGTCGTCGCGCTGGTCGCCCACGGCGGGATCGGGGCCGACGCCGCCGCGCCGATCGTGATGCGGGTCATCGACCATTACCTGGGCTCCAAGGGAGCCAGCGGCGGGGGTGACCGACCGCGGGCCCCCGGAGTCCCGCCGCCGCTCCCGGGCGAAGAGCTGCGCCGCCGTCAAGCCGATATCGAGGACGGCCTGTGAACCAGCTGATCACCGGCCCCCAGACTTGGTGGACCAAGATCTGGCGGTCCGTCGACTGGGTCGTGATCACGCTGGCCTTCGGTATCGCCACGCTCGCGCTCATCAACCTCAACAGCGCCGAGGGCGGAGACTGGTCCGGGCCCCTGGTCCAGGATCAGCTGCGCTTCATCGGCATCGGCACCGTGCTCATGATCGGGGTCGCGGCGATCGACTACCGGGTCTACTACCGCATGGCCTACCCGGTCTACGCGGTCGGGTTCGGCTTTGTGCTCTTGGTGACCGTCGTCGGCACGACCACGAACAACGCCACGCGCTGGCTGGACCTGGCGTTCGTGCGCTTTCAGCCCTCCGAGCTCATGAAGCTCGTGCTCGTCATCGGGCTCGCCCGCTACCTGCACACGCTGGCCCGCAAAGACACCCGCCGGACCTTGGTGGGGACCTTGGTGATCCCCGGTCTGCTGGTGCTCGTACCCGCGTTTTTGGTCATCAAGCAGCCCGACTTGAGCACGGGGATCATGCTCTTGCTGATCGCCATCTCGGTGCTGGCGGTGACCGAGTTCGATCTCAAGACCCTGCTCGCCCTGTTGGCCTCGGGGGTGGTCAGCTTCATGGTCGCCTGGTCGTTCTTCCTCCAGGGCTACCAGACCAAGCGCATCGATGTGTGGCTGGACCCGGAGTCCCACCCCGACAAGGCCTACCAGATCATCCAGGCCCGGACCGCGGTCGGCAACGGCGGCTTCTTTGGGCGCGGGGTCGGGCAGGGCACACAAAACGTGCTCAACTTCGTGCCCTACAAGGTCTCGGACTTCTCGTTCGCGGTCTATGCCGAGGAGTGGGGTTTCGTGGGTTCGGCCATGTTGCTGGCCCTCTACTTCGCCCTGGTCACCTGGTCCATCAACCTGGCCTCCCAGGCGCGGGACCGCTTTGCCGCCTGCCTGTGCATCGGCATCGGCGCCATGTTTCTGTGGCACGCGGTCCTCAACGTGGGCGTGGTGCTCGAGTTTTTCCCCAACACGGGTCTGCCGCTGCCGTTCTTCTCGCACGGCGGTTCGAACGTGATCACCATGATGCTGGCGCTGGGGATCTTGCTCTCGGTCAGCCGCTCGCGAAAATGGCGTTGACGCCGCCCGCCGACCCGGTGGTAGCGTGTGCCGGCCCGCCTATGTGCCACCCTCGAACTCGCTTGGCCCTCCGTTCTCTATGTCTCTCTGCGATCGTGGGGGTGTTGGGGGTCGTCGCGGCCTGCGGTGAAGAGGAGGCGGAGCGCTACGACCCGGACGAGGTCATCGCCGCGGCGGTGAATTTCTCGGACTACGAGCGCATGGATCTCGAGCGCCAACCCACCGGGCACAAGGACCTCACCGCGAGCATGTCGATCTGGGCCAACGAGCCCGCCGCGGAGATCTTCAGGACCCTCGATCCCCTGGATTTGGACCAAGAGGCCGAGTTCCCGCCGGGCGCAGTCTTGGTCAAAGAGATGTACACCCTCGACGGGGAACCGACGCCGGAGCTCTTTGTCCTCGCCAAGTTCGAGGCCGGCTACAACGACAGAGCCAACGATTGGTTCTTCGCGCGTATCAGCCGTGAGGGCGAGGTGTTGGATGGGATCTCGGGCAAGGGGGGCGAGGTCGAGTTTTGCGCGGACTGCCACAGCTCGATGGGTGGCAACAGTGACTTTGTGATCGGCCTGCCCGCCGAAAATCAGCGCTGAGCGAAGCCGACTCGGGTCAGGCCAGTTCGGCCTCGGCCTCTCTGGCGTCCTCGGTCTCTCTGGCATCCTCGGTCTCGTCTTCGGTGAGGACTTCATCGAGGAGTCGGCCGCTGTCGGTGACGTCGGTCATGAGCTTGGCGAGGTTGATCAGCGCGTAGACGATGACCCCATGGTGGGCGCCCACGCCCCCTTCTTCGAAGGTCGTGATCGCCTCGTGCACACTCGTGGCCAGGAGCAACAAGGACGCGGCCATGCCCGTGTATCGGTTCGAGGAGAAACGACGAAACCGATCGAGCATGCAACATTGTATCGCTCCGTCGTTGTCGGGCCACCAATACGAGGCGAGATCACCGATGCGGTATTGGTTCGCCCACTGGAAACTCCGATCCGGGTGCAAAACCGAACGCCCACAGCATCGGTTTTCAGATTGATACTCGGGCTCGAGCGGGTTGCTCAGGCCGAGGTGTCGACCGAACCCGATCCTGGGGATGGCCCTGCCCCGAGATCAAGATCGGCGCAGGGATGTGGGTCGCAAAAATGCAATTTCCGAGCCGGGCTCGGGGCCGCCTCCCTCTCCAGGCTGCGCGAGACCAAGCTGCGGACCTCTGCCCAGATCAACCTTCGCCGCGGCCAGACCCAGGCGGCGACGCGGTGCAGCCTGCTCGGGTCGACGGGAGGGATGGATATGGATCGCGGGGAGGTGGGAGGTGCCGTGCTCACGCCTCACGATGCTGCTGGGAGGGGTGAACGGTGAGGGGCGGCCCTGCCACCGAGGGGTCTCCGCGGGCCCCTGCGGGCGGGAGCGTGGGAGCAGGTCAGTACTCGCCTCTCCAGGCTCTACGAACACCCCGCGAACCTGGGGTCACCGGGGAGAACGGGTGTGAACCGGGGCCGGGTCAGGACCAGTGATCGGCGATCTCGGCCTCGACGACCACGGGCACCGAGTCGATGACCCGCTGCATCGCTGCGATCATGCACCCCTCGACCAGGGCCCGGCCGGCCTCGGCCTCGGCCTCGGGGACCTCGGCCACATACTCGTCGTGGACCACGAGCACCCCGCGGCCGCCGACTTTGGGGAGCGCGAGGTGCAGGTCTCGCATGGCGAGCTTGAAGCCCTCGGCGGCGGTGCCCTGGACCGGGATGTTGAGCGCCGAGTTGAAGGAGAACTCACCGGCGAGAAAGGTGCGTCGCCGGCCCATGGCGGTGGTCACGGTGATCGCCTCGTGCTTGCTGCGTCGGGACAGACCCCGGGTTCGCTGGTGCCAGGCGGCGATACCCGGGTAGGTGCGAAAGAAAGCCTCTCGGGCCTCGGCGGCCTGGCGCTCGTCGAGATCGAGGTCGTAGGCCGAGAGCGCGTACTGACGAAAGCGGCGCGCGCCCATGCCGAACAAAAACCCGAAGTTGATCGCCTTGGCGAGCTTTCGCTCTCGCTTGTCGATGGCGTGTTCGGGCTTGCCCGCGAGGTTGGCCGCGGTTGCCCGGTGGGGGTCTCGGCCCGCTCGAAACACGGCCTTGAGGGCCTCGCAGGGGGCCATGTGCGCGGCGACCCGGAGCTCGATCTGGGCGTAGTCGGCGATGATCAGCCTGGACCCCGGGGCGGGGACGAAGCACGCCCGCATGCCCGGAGCCGTGTGCTCGGCGGGGACCTGTTGGAGGTTGGGGGAGGTGCAGGAGAAGCGGCCCGAGTCGGCGGCCAAAGGGTGAAGGCGACAGCGGATGCGCCGGTCTGGATCGACGTAGTCCCGGGCCCACCACCGGTAGGTCGAGATCAGCTTGTCGAGGCGGGCGCTTCGCTGCGTATCCTCGGGATCGAGCTCGCCGCGCTCGCGCACCCAGGCCGAGGCCACACGCTCGAGCTTGGCCGCGTCCACACCCACCCCGGCGCGCTCCATGTCGATCACGGCCGGCAGGAGGGCACACTCGAACTGATAGACGGAGGCCAGACGGCGCTGGCGGAGCACGGGGGTCGAGACCCGTAGCAGGGCCAGCAGGGCCTGGGCCTCGGAGGCCGTCCGTCGCTCGCTGCTGTGGGGCGTGAGCAGGCCGTCGGGGAGCTCGAACTCGAGGGCCTCGCGGACCGAGCGATCGAGGGGTCGGTGGTCTCGGCGTCGATCGGCGCCCTCGGCCAGCAGGGTCCCCGCCACGGTCGTGCAGCCGTAGCGGGAGGGCAGGGGCAGGCCGGCCGCCGCGAACAGGGCCAGGGCCCGGTGGGCGTCCTCGAACACGAGGTAGGGGACGGGATCTGCCGAGGTCCACAGGGGTCGCAGGCAGGTCAGGCCGGCCAGCGCCTCGGCGTGAAGGGAGAGCACCGGGAGCGGCCCCGAGTCGCACTCGGCTGCATCGGCTGCATCGGCTGCATCGGCTGCATCACCTGCATCGGCTGCATCACGGGGGGGCGTGGACAGGGCGATGGCGACCCACTCCACCCGGGCCCCGCGAGGGTCGTCTCCGCTGCGCAGACGCGCGCCCTCCGGGGTGCGCACATCGAGGGCGATTCCGAGGGCCGAGGGCCGACGCTCGAGCAACTCGGCGATGGCCCGCTCGGCTCGCTGGGGATCGCGGATCGAGAGGAGCTGTGGCGCGGGCCACGTCGGTCGTGGGGGGCTCGCGTCCGGCTGGCGTCCAGCGGCGATGGGCGGAGTTTAGCAGGCAGGCGGGCAGGTGGGCAGGTGGAGCTGGAGGGGGGATCGGGGCACGCAAGCGCGAACGCGCTCGAGCGCGGGCCACGGGCTGGACACAGCGCAGGGTGAATCCCCTGGATTGCCGCGCGTTGCTGCGATTGTGGCTCGGGCCCTGGCAACGGCAGTCACAGTTCCCTAAAGCTGAGCCCATGACTGCCGCCACGTCCAAACACCTGCCTACGATCTCGGGCGAGTCGGCCAAGGTGCGGACGTCCGAGCCGGTGCGCCGCGTCAAACCCCCGGTGGACCCGGCGAGCCTCGTCCACCGGGACCTCCTCGGCGGCGACTTTTGGCGCAAGATTCCGGCTTACCGCGACATCGACGAGGCCACCTTTCTCGACTACCGCTGGCAGATGAAGAACTCGGTGACCAAGGTCGCCAAGTTGATCGCCACGGTCCAAGAGCTCGCCAGCGACGACTTCATCGAGGACATCCGCGAGGGTTTTCACCGCGCCCCTATGGCCGTGCGGGTCTCCCCCTACATGCTCTCGCTGATCGACTGGAGCGATCCACACGGCGATCCGATCCGCCGTCAGTTCATCCCGACCGGATCGGAGCTGCTCCCCGACCACCCCAAGCTCGACCTCGACTCGCTGCACGAGCAAGAGGACGCGCCGGTCCCCGGGCTGACCCACCGCTACCCGGACAAGGCCCTGTTCCTGGCCCTCGACACCTGCCCTGTGTACTGCCGGTTTTGCACCCGCAGCTACGCCGTCGGCCTCGACACCGACGAGTACGAGAAGGTCAGCCTCAAGCCCACCAACGACCGCTGGGAGGCGGCCTTCGAGTACATCGCCTCGCGCCCGGAGCTCGAGGACATCGTGATCTCCGGGGGTGACGCCTACAGCCTGCGCCCCGATCACATTCGGACCATCGGCGAGCGCCTGCTGGCCATGCCCAACATCCGGCGCATGCGCTTCGCCAGCAAGGGTCCGGCCGTGATGCCGCAGAAGATCCTCAGTGACGCGCCCTGGCTCGACGCGCTCACGCAGATCGTCGACAAGGGCCGCGAGCTCCACAAGGAAGTCTGCGTCCACACCCACTTCAACCACCCCAACGAGATCACCGAGATCACGCAGCGGGCCATGAACGAGCTGTTCTCTCGGGGGATCACCGTGCGCAACCAGAGCGTGCTCCAGCGCGGCGTCAACGACAGCGCCGAGACCATGGGCTTGCTGGTCAAGCGCCTGAGCCACATCAACGTGCGCCCCTACTACGTCTACGTGCACGACCTGGTCCGCGGGGTCGAGAACCTGCGCACGACCGTCCAATGTGCGACCGAGATCGAGAAGCAGATCCGCGGCCTGACGGCCGGCTTCAACACGCCCGTGTTCGTGGTCGACGCACCGGGCGGGGGCGGCAAGCGGGACGCCCACTCTTACGAGTGGTACGACCGAGTCACGGGGGTCAGCGTCTACCGCAGCCCCAACGTCGACGCCGACGCCCTGTATTGCTATTTCGACCCGATCGATCGGCTCCCGCCTGAGGGGCGCGCGCGCTGGGCCGACCCGGCGCAGCATCAGGCGATTATCGACGAGGCTCTCGACAACGCGCGCGAGCGCCCGGCCTGAGACAGCGCTCCAGCAGCCCGCGATAAAATCATCGCGTTGCCCACGACGCACAACCCGGCGCGAGGCGAGCTGCTCCGCATGGCGCTTGGATACGAACTTGGCGGCGGCGAGTCCGGTTCGGGTGGTTGGTGGTTGATCGGCTCATGAAATACCTGTTATGGCAGTTATTTGGAGCCGGAATATGACTACTCAGCAACAGACCCGATTTGGCCTATCCCTGTCCCTGTCTCTCACCGGGTTGTTGGCTTGCTCGCCCGGAGCCATCCCCGGGGGCGGAGACACCGCAGAGGCGGACGGGGACTCGAGATCGAGCACCGAGACGGACACTCAGACTCAGAGCTCGGGTGAGGTCGATGATGAACTCGGCAGCGACGAATTCGGCAGCGATGACGAATCCGCCAGCGACGACGAATCCACCAGCGACGACGAGTCCACCGGTGACGAGGGGGAGACCGAAGCGCCGGACGTCTGCTCGGCCGACCCGGACCTCGGCGAGTTCGAGGCCCAGCTCGATCAGAATCAATATCCTCCGGAGCCAGGGGAGGTCTACGCGTGGACCCGAGGCTGTACCGTCGCCGCCCGCACGGGCAGCCTCGACGCGGGCGAGACTATCGAGCTGGACTGCCTCGATGACGGACAGCCCGTCCATCACACCCTCGAGCTCCGGGCCCAGGTCGAAGGGGCACCCGCGCAGACCCCCGTGGCCGTGGGTGACGAGGTCCAGCTCAGCGTGTGGTTCTACGTCTCGTGGCTGAGCACCTCGGCGTGGACGCTCCGGGCCGCGGACGACTCGCTGTTGTTGGCCCACTACCGGGCCGCACAGCTCCCCTCCGGAAACGGGTTCTCCCCCGACCCCGCCTTCCTCGCGCCCTTGAGCCTGAGCGAGATTGAAGGGGACTGCCCCTACGTCTGCTACGAGGAGCCGGGGGGCGCATTCGTCCCGCCAGAGGAGTGCTGCTTCAAGGAGACCGCCCTGGGCTTCAACGCGGGCGCGGGCGCGGTCGCGGTGTTCGACAAATCGGGGGCGTCGATCCCGGGAGCCCAGGCCTTCGCGGTCGTGGACGTGTCGATGATTGGGAGCTGCGAATTCGAAGGCGGCAGCGGCGGTGGCGAGGATGAGGGAGCCACCTACCAGTTCTTGGTCGTCGCCGAAGGCTGACGACGTCGCCTACTCGGCGGCCATGTCACCTTTGGTGATGTCGAACTTGGGCTTTTGATTCGGGTCGCAGCCCTTGGTGAAGCCCTCGGCGTCGAACTGGGTCTCGAGTCGCCCGGTGGCCTCGCGCCCACCCTCGGGGGTGTGCTTGGCCTTGATGGTCACCGTGTGCTGTTGGGCCCGGGACGGCGAGCAGTAGCTGAGCAGGTAGTAGCTGCGCGTGAGCTGCTCGATGCGCTGGCCGATGGTCTCGAAGGCCGCTTGGATCTCGTCGCTGTTGGTCGCCAAGGCCGTGCCGTCACGGCCGATCTTGCGCAGGTCCGACTCGCTCATCTCGGCGCCCAGACCGATGGCGAACACATCGTAGGGAGTCTCGTTCACAGCCCGGAGCATGTCGCTCTCGGTGACCCGCGCGGCTCGGTCGGTGCCATCGGTGAACACCACCAAGGTGCCGATGCGAAGCGGGTTGTCGGCCTTCTCGAGGCCAGCGTCGAGAACCTCCAGGCCCTGGATGATCGCGCCGTTGAGGTTGGTGCTCTTGTCCTTGGGTGAGAAGTTGCCCAAGGAGTTTGCCCGCGCATCGGCGGTCGCGCCCGAGCCGGTGAAGTCCGAGATCTTGTGGATATCCGCCTCGCCGTCGAAGGCGTAGATGGCGACTTTGGTGTTCTCTTCGACCGTGCTGGTGAACAGCAGGGCCGCCTCCGTGACCTTGTCGGCGTCGTCCGAGTCGACCACCGAGGCGCTCATGTCGATGAGCAGCAGGGTGTAGTGGGAGGCCGCGACCTCCGGGTTGAGGATGGTCTGCTGGCTCTCGAGCACGGAGACCAGGGCGTCGTCCTCGTAGATCTCGAACTGGTCGGCGCTGAGGTTGGCGACCGGCTCGCCCTTCCCGGTCTCGACCTTGAAGTACACCGCCACGTTGCTCGGCTTGTCCGAGGCCGTCTGGATGGGCGTGAGCTTGAGGGCGCAGCCGGTCGTTGTGCACAGGACCATCAACAACGCGATTGCGCAGGTGGCTGCGAGGGAGATCGAGCGGGCGAGAGACATCGCCGCGAGCATAGCGAACGGGCTCGGAAAAGGAAGCGGCTGGACCGCTCGCAGACCGACTGCCGGAGCTGCTGCCTAGGGTTACTGCCAGAATCAGTGGAAGAAGCCCCAAGCCAGGAGCAGGGCCAGGAGCTCGCTGATGTCCCCATCCGGCAAGGTCGGGTCGGCGAAGCGCTCGATCCAGGCCTCGGCGCTCGGGCCCTCGGTGCCCAGGGGCAGCTCGTCGAGGGCCTCGAGCAGGCGGATCGCGGCTCCGATCGAGTGCTTCTCGGGCCACTCGAAGCTGCGTCCACACACGGCGATCACGAGCGTGTCGTCGTGGCGCCCGAACGCGAGCGGGAACACGCCGCGCCTGCGCAGGGCCGCGCCGGGCTCGAGGTAGGCGTTCTCGTCGACGGGCGGGCGCGAGGCGTAGCCGCCCATACTCCGGACCTCGAGGGCCTTGACGACCTCGGCGCGGGTCATGGGAGAGGCCCGCTCGACCACGATGCTCAGGGCCATGGACGGGCTCTCGGCCTCGAAACCATGCACGTGTGTGCCCGGCCAAAACACGAGGTCGCCAGGCTCGAGATCCAGGCACACGTCGGGCTCGCGCGGCGGCGGCGTGAGCCCGTTGCTGTCCTCGAGCCAGGCGGTGTCGCGCTCGCTGAGGCCCAGCGCATCCCAGAACGACCCGCGCCTGCGGCCGACCAGCTGGTACTGAAACACCCCTTCTTGATGGGGGTCGACATGGAAGCCGAAGGGGGTCTGGGGGTAGTCGCCCAAAAACGCGTTGAAGCGGTAGGTGCGAGGCCCGGTCCTGGACAGCACCGGCGCGACCAGAGTCTGGAGTCGAGCCAGGGCGTCGAAGCTCGCACTCTCGAGGCCCGGGGCCTGCATGCCGAAGTGCCCGCCCAAGGCCGCGCGGGTGTCTGCGACCCAGGTCTCGAAGTTCGGGTGGTCGCCGCTCGGCAGGTAGGGCGAAGGATCGAGGATCAGCGCGCCGTCCCTGTACAGCTCCGCCGGCCGGCCTGCGCCCAGGTCCTCGCTCGGGTCCTCGAGATCGGCGCACACCCCCCAGTCGGCCTTGAGCGCGCGGAGTTTTTTAGCCGCGTCTCGGGGCCGCTCGGCTGGGTGGACCGCCTTGATCCACGCGAACACTTCGGCGACCTCGAACAGGGGCCCGACATCGCGGAGCACCGCGGGGACGCCCGCCGCATCGACAGCGCGGATCTCTTCGAGGAGGGCGGTCACGCGATCGGGGGGCAGGGGCACCGCTGCGGTCTGGCAAAATTAGGGGGCGGCGTAAAGCCGCCAGGAGCTTCGCTACTCGAAAAAATGCCAGGTCGGGAGGTGGGGCAGCCACTCTCCCACGCACCACCACCGCCACTGTAGGCGCTCGTCCTCCGGGTCGAGGGTCGCGCGGTAGGCCTCCATTTTTTGCAGCGGTGCGTCGGGGAACACGTCGTAGCCCTCGGCGTAGTCCTCTCCCGGGGGCGGCTCGACCCGGAGCCGGAGCGCGCCGGGGGTCGGGGTGAGGCGCAGGGTGTGCGCCTCCGCTTCCCTGCGCAGGACGAGGGGCAGGGCCATGAGGTGACCGTCGACGGGCTTGGCCAGTCGCATGGCGTGGTAGTTGGCGCGAGCCTGGGCCTGCACCGCCCTGGATACGGTCGCGCTGCCCGGCCGCCCGTCCATTCCCGCGACGTCGAAGGACTCGCCCAAGTGCTCGCGCCAAAGTCGGAGTCGATAGGCGCGCAGCTGATCGACCGCGCGCTGGCCGACCGCCCCCGCGCAGGGCCACATCATCACACACAGCTCCGCGTCCCGATCTCCCGACATGCTCCGCTCTGCAATATTGGCGCTGCCGTTGATGAACACCTTGTCGTCGACGATCATGATCTTCGAGTGCAGGTAGATCATGTAGCGCCGATTGAGCAGGATCCTCGACAGGCGTGAGAGCGGGGCGCCGTCTCGGTGGGTGTGAACCCGTCCGTCCTTGGACCCGTAGGATTTCATCAAGAAGTAGAATGAAATGCTCTCTCGCCAATGTTCACCCAACTCGGTGGCGATGTACTCCATCGTCTTCCAGGTCAAGAGACGTTGGGGCCTTGTGGCTGTGCCCGCCGCTCCGGAGGCCGGCCACTGCGGCATCACGACATAGACGTGAAAATCGCCGTGTTCGCGCTGTTCTCGGATTCGATCGACGAGCGCCTTGGCGATCAGGTTGCGAAGGGTGTCGAATTTCCCGGGCCACAGGTGGCCCGAGCTGCGGAAGTATTGATTTTCAATATAAATGAAGTTCTCGGCTCGGCCGATGGCGTCGAGATAGGCAGCATGCACCGAGGCCTCGCTGCTGTCCCTCAGCCGCCACTCGAGATAGGCATCCGAGGGTCCTCCGTCGCTGTGTGCCCACTCGTCTTCTTGGGTCGAGCGGACGACCTGGGCGACCCAAGGGTACGCGGCCTCTGGACGGGGCTGTTCGGCCTGTGAGATGAGTTCGGGCCGCTGGGCGCGGTCGATGATCGTCTCGAAGATATCGTGCACTGCCGCCTGGGCCCGCTCGGGGTCTCCCATCTCGATTCGCTTCGTGATCGCCATCCACCGGCCGACGAACTCCCGTGTGATGTCCCAGCCGGCCGGCCCCTGGATCCTGGTCTGGATGTCATGCCAGGGCATGCGAGGGGTGAGCCTCTCGGTGCTGGATCGGTCCAGAGGAAACTCCGAATTGTGCCACTCGTTGGTCTCGAATACGAAGCCGCTCACCAGCGAGCGCTCGAGGTCGTCGAGGAAGGACTCCTCGGCCGGAGTCGTCCCATGGGGGCCGAAGGGGTGCCCTCCATAGTCGAAACGTCCCCCGGCGAGGTCGAATCCGCCATAAAACGCGACCAAGTCGCGCCTCCCCGTTTGGGGTTCGGGCCCATCCATGACGGCGAATTTTTGGTGTGTGGAGACCAGGGAGGAGTCCCACTTGAGCCAGTGGAGATGCCAGCTGACCTTGAGGAACAGGTTGTCTGGAAGCGCCTCCCCGTGGTTGATCTTGAGCAGGTAGTCGCCAGCCCAGTCGCTGTCGGGCGCCGCGGTCTGGTCCCACAGGTGGATGGCGACCACCATGTCCGGGTTGCGCTTGGCCTGTTCGATGAGGAGCTTTCCGATCGTGCCATCGAACCCGTCGCCCCGCCGCAGACGGACCCAAGGGTGGAACTTCCAGGCGCAGATGAAGATGAAGTCCTCGGCGGCCTCGATCGCCTCGGCGAGATCGGGGAAGAACCCTCGTGTTCCCTCTGCGTCCTCGGCCGCGTCGGCGTAGAAGCGTGCTGCGTTGCCCGGGTGGCACTCATAGGTCGCTTCGCGTGAGTAGCCGTCGAAGAGGTATCGCCACCATCGGTCGGGGACGGTGGGGACCCCGGGCTGTTCGGGTTGGTGGATGATCGGGACCCACTCGGAGCGGGCGAGCTCCCGACCGCGGTCCATGTATCGGGCCTGAATATGCCAGGTCCGAAGCTCTGGGTGTTCGGCTCCGGGCGTGCCGACCCTCAGGGGGTAGGCCGAGTTTGGTGTCTGGAGCTCGGCGCGGGGCAATCGAATCTGGATGTGTGGGTCGGCTGGTAGGTGTTGGGCAGGGGTCTGGACGGGGCCATGTTGTGAGCTGAGGGGCGTGAGCTGCCGCGTTGGATCGTAGGTGCCCGCGACCAAGTCCATGGTCGCGAACATGGCGATGTCCGGGTTGCTCTCGGCCTGCCCAGGCTGGTCGTTGCCCGGGTGATCCAGGCGGGCAGAGACCGCTGGAACACTCCGTTTGGGCGGCCTGTCTGTGGCCGCGTAGAGGTGGATGGTGAACCGGGTGCCGGGTTCGACGTGGGTCACCCGAACGAGAAAGGTCGGGACCGGGTTGTCGCTGCCCGGAGCGGGGAGCAGCTGGACGCCGACCTTCATCGCGGGAGACCTCCCCCGAATTTCTTCCCGACGAGGGGGGCGACCGGGAGGGTGAAGAGGGGCGCGAGCGGGTAGGGCACATCGAGCACGGATACTGGGAAGGTGGTCGCCGAGCCCGATCATACTCCAGGAGCGTGTTCACGAGCGACTTCACCCGCTCAAAAACCGGTCAGGGTGGCCTCGATGCGGATTTCGTCGACTGTGGGGGGCTCTGGATGGGTTCCTCGTCCAGCTCGAGCCCGACCCGGACGATGTGGGTCGAGGGGAGTCGGGGTTTCGATCCTGGATCCCAGGAACGGGTCGTGCAACGGGACGACCACGCCCCGATCATCGACGACGCGAGCTTTGGGGTTCCACGTGCCGAGCTCGTCGTGTGTCGATCCGAGGACACGCGGGGGAGGGCCCCGCGCGAGCGTATCTTTGTCGCTTGGATCGCCCGGATAGCGGGGCTCGTCGGTATACCGCGACTGGGCGGCGACACCATTGCGATAGGCAATCTCAACCGCGAATCGGCCAATCGAGCTCCGAGGCCGACCTCCAGATAACACGGTGTGCGGAAACGCTCTTTGTGAAAACCGAAAAGAATCAGTCGGGGTCATGTGCTGCAGATCGATGAAGGCCGGACATCAAGTGTAGTCATTTAGCCTTTGGGACAGTCATTGGTGCGGCATGTCAGAGGGGATGTGCAGCTGGCCTGGATTAAGTCCGACTGGGCTGGATATGCCGTGCATCTACGGTGGGCAGGTGGCCTGGAGGGGTGTTGTTATGAATAGATGTATTGTGACGCTGATCGTCATATTGATTTCGCCGACGGAGTTGGAGTAGGAAGAAGTATGAACCGCCGTACGACCTTCAGCGCGAGTTGCTGCCTGTTCGTTGCCACCACCCTCCTGGGTGGGTGCGACCTCGACGAGGAGGGGGAGGAGTTCGGCCTCGCCGCCGAACTCGACGCAGATCCAATCCTCGATCAGGAGGATGAATGGGAGCAGTGGGAGATCGGGCCGGGGGCGGCTCTGAGCGAGAGTATGGACCTCCCCGCCGAAGAAGAAAATGAGGTGGATGAGGCCCAAGAGTGGACCGAAGAGGGCTTGGCCTACGCGCCGCTCGAGGGAGAGGACCCGCAGACCGAGGGCGCGCGGCTCTGCTCGCAGAACAACGATTGCTGGGGAGGGTGCTCATGTACAGGGGGGACCTGCAGTCCCGGTCTGATCGGCCCCCCGCCCCCGGCTTGGCACTGCGATCTTGCGCCGGAGCGAGCCTGTACCTCCTCCTCCGACTGCCGGTCGGGTTGTGCCTGCTCCGGTGGTATCTGCCTGGCTGCTGGGATCAGCCCCGCCAACCCCAGCTGTCACCTGCCGCCGCCCGACGCCTATGAGTACGATAGCGTTGTGGCCCAACGCTCGTCTTACGTCGGTCCTCAGATCCATAACTTTCACGACGCTGCAGACAAGGATTGGGTCGCCGTCTACTTCGGGCCCGCGGGGAACGTACATTTTCGGACCCACAATCTCACCTACGGAACCGACACCAAGATCAAAGTGTTCACCTATGAGAACCAGGTCAAGGGGGACTTGGTCGGGGTCCACGATGATGTTGGCGGGTGGTTTTTCACCCCGGACTCGTTTAGTTCACGGGTGGACCTCGATGTACCGGCGAACTCCCTGTACCTGATCAAGATCATCAACAAGTCGGACCCCTTGATCTACACGAATGGGTTCGAATTCCCGACCTACACCTTCGAGGTCAGCTACAACTGAGGTCGAACTGCGGGGGCTCGTACGGACCTCGTATCCAGGTCTCTGTGAATAGCGACCGGAACGTGGAATGCATCATCGTGAATACACGGTGATGCGTTCTGCTTGTGGGCCGAGTTTGGGTATGATGGATTAACTTCGATTGAGCTGGGTATGCCCACCATTTGCAGTGGGCTGGTGGCCTGGGGGTGTTGTTGTTATGAGTGGTGGCATTTAATACCGATCGCCATATTGATTTCATCGACGGAGTTGGAGTAGGGTAAAGTATGAATCGCCGTATTACCCTCAGCGCGAGCTGCTGTTTGTTCCTTGCCACCACCCTCTTGGGTGGGTGCGACCTCGACGAAGAAGGACAAGATCTCGACCTCGCTGCCGAACTCGACGCCGATCCAATCCTCGACCAACTCGATCAAGAGGATGAATGGGAGCAGTGGGAGGTCGACCCGGAGGCGGCAGTGAGCGAGAGTCTGGACCTCCCCGCCGAGGATGAGGTGGATGAGGCCCAAGAGTGGACCGACGAGGGTTTGGGCTACGCCCCGCTGGAGGGGGAGGACCCACAGACCGAGGGGACCGTGTTTTGTTCGCAGAACAACGATTGCCGGGCGAGTTGTATGTGTTCGGGGGGAGCCTGCATCCCCGGGCTCATCGGGCCCAAGCCCCCGGCCAGCTACTGCAACCTTCCACCCGAGCGAGCCTGTACATCCGCCTCCGACTGCCAATCGGGCTGTACTTGCTCCGGTGGCATCTGCCAGCTCGGAGTCCTCCCCGGCCCCCTTCCCCCCGTTTTCCCCAGCTGTCACATGCCGCCACCGGACAGCTACGAGTACGACGGCAGCGTGGCCCAGCGCTCGTCCTACGTCGGCCCTCAGGTCCATAATTTTCACGACGCCGCAGACAAGGATTGGGTCGCCGTCTATTTCGGGGTTGCGGGGAATGCACGCTTTCGGACCCACAAACTCACCTACGGAACCGACACCAAGATCAACGTGTACACCTACGACAACCAGGTCAAGGGCACCTTGGTAGGGACCCACGACAATCTGGGGGGTTGGTTCTTCGTCCCGGATTCGAAGAGCTCACGGGTGGACCTCGACGTCCCGGCGGACTCCCTCTACCTGATCGAGGTCATCAACAAGTCGAGCCCCTCGATCTACATGAACTCACCCCACTTCCCCACCTACACCTTCGAGGTCGCCTACAACTGAGGTCGAGCGACGGGGCTCGTACAAGCCCCCGCAGCTCGAGCCTTCGAGACCGGCGACAACGAAGGCTGGACGCGAGACACATCATCGTATATTTACGATGATGTGTCCCGCGTTCAGCCTCAGGAGGTGCCCTGTTGCCCACCCCCTCGCCCCGCGCCGCCCGTGCCGGTCGACGAGAGCCAGGCCAACGAGCGCCTCGCTACGCTGGCCAAGGCGCTCGGGCACCCCGCCCGGGTCACGATCCTCCGCCTGCTGCTGCGCCGTGAGGGCTGCGTGTGCGGGGAGATCGTGGACGCGCTCCCCTTGGCTCAGTCGACGGTCTCTCAGCACCTCGGGCAGCTCAAGGCGGCGGGCTTGATCCGCGGCGAGGTCGATGGTGCCCGGGTCTGCTACTGCGTGGAGCCGGGGGTCGTGGCCCAGTTCAAGGCCCTGGTGGAGGGTCTTTGAGCATGGGCATCTTCGAGCGTTACCTGTCGATCTGGGTCGCCCTGGCGATCGCCGTCGGTGTCGGCCTCGGGCTGGTCGTACCGGGCCTGTTCGAGGCGGTCGCAGGCCTCGAGTGGGCAGGGGTCAACCTCGTGGTCGCGGGGCTGATCTGGCTGATGATCTACCCGATGATGCTCAAGGTCGATCCGACCTGTCTGCGGGAGGTCGGGCGCAAGCCCAAGGGGCTGGCCCTGACCTTGGTGGTCAACTGGCTGATCAAGCCGTTCTCCATGGCCGCCCTGGGGGTGCTGTTTTTTCAACACTTGTTCGCAGACCTGGTTCCGGCTGAGGACGCGCAGCAGTACATCGCGGGCATGATCTTGCTGGGCGTCGCGCCCTGTACGGCCATGGTGTTCGTGTGGAGCCACCTGACCGAGGGGGACGCCAACTACACCCTGGTCCAGGTCTCGATCAACGACATCATCTTGGTGTTCGCGTTTGCGCCGATCGCCGGGCTGCTGTTGGGGGTGACCGATCTCGAGGTCCCGTGGGAGACCCTGATCGCGTCGGTGATGATCTTTGTGGTCGTGCCCTTGGGCGCGGGTTTGCTGACCCACAGGCGGCTCAAAACCAAGGCCGGGGCCGTGAACGGTGGCGGTGGTGGCGGGACCGAGGCCATCGAGAGTCTGGCCGCCAAGCTCAAGCCGACCTCGATCTTGGGCCTGCTCCTGACGGTCGCCCTGCTGTTCGGCTTTCAAGCCGAGACCATCGTCGCCCAGCCGGCTCGGGTCGGGCTCATAGCGATCCCGCTGCTGATCCAGAGCTACGGGATCTTCGCGATCACCTATGCCTTGGCCCGGGTGCTGAAGCTGCCCTTCAACGTGGCCGCGCCCGCGGCGATGATCGGGACCTCGAATTTCTTCGAGTTGGCGGTCGCGGTTGCCATCAGCTTGTTCGGGCTCGCCTCGGGCGCGGCCTTGGCCACGGTCGTGGGGGTGCTCATCGAGGTCCCGGTGATGCTCTCCCTGGTCGCGTTTGCGAACCGGACCAAGGGCTGGTTTCCCGCGCCCGACGAGGGGTAGCGAGGGGAACCAAGTTCGGCGGGTGCGGCGAGACCGTGTGGTCGTAAACGCGATAGTGAGCTTCGGTGAGAGAACCTCACTGTCCGCAGGCCTTCCGTCAGGGTTTCGAGCCGGACTCCGAGCCGGATTCTCGAGCTGGAGCGAGGTGCTGCAATAGGGAACACGGAACACTGAGGGGCGGCGTTGCCCCGATCGAGCTCGAGCTGCGTGGATTCGGGGGGCGGCGTGCTAGATAGGGGCTTCGCCCGAAATGAGCGCTTCTACTTCGTCTTCGTCCGCCACCGCGACGCCCGAGCCTGAAGGCTCGGCGTTGACCCGCGATCTCTCGAGCGGCCTGGTCGTCTTTCTCGTCGCCTTGCCCCTGTGTCTGGGCATCGCCCTGGCCTCTGGGGCACCGCTGTTTTCGGGGGTCGTCAGTGGGATCGTGGGCGGGATCGTGGTCGGCTTCCTGAGTGGGTCGAACACCAGCGTGAGCGGTCCGGCGGCGGGGCTCACAGCCGTGGTCCTGGCTCAGATCGCGACCTTGGACTCCTTCGAGGCCTTCCTGTTGGCGGTCATGATCGCCGGGGTCATGCAGTTGGGCCTGGGCCTGGTCCGGGCGGGGGCGTTCGCGTCTTTTGTGCCGACCAGTGTGATCAAGGGTTTGCTCGCGGCCATCGGGATCACCCTGATCCTCAAGCAGATCCCACACGTATTCGGCCACGACACGGATCCAGAGGGGGAGATGGCCTTCTCCCAGCCGGACCACGAGAACACCTTCAGCGAGCTGATCGCCATGCTCGGCGACCTCCACCTCGGGGCTGCCGTCATCGGTCTGCTGTCCCTGGCCCTGCTCATCGTCTGGGCCCGCTGGGAGCCGCTCAACAAGTCGCGGGTCCCCGCACCCTTGGCCGTGGTCGTCTTTGGTCTGGCCATGGCGGCGGCCTTCGATGCCCTCGGTGGGCCCTGGGCGATCTCCTCGAGTCACCTCGTACAGGTCCCGGTGACCTCGGACCTCGCCGGCCTGTTCGGTCTGTTGCGCTTCCCCGATTTCTCCCAGTGGGCGAACCCCGGGATCTACACCGCCGCGGTGACGATCGCCGTGGTCGCCTCGCTCGAGACCGTGCTCAACCTCGAGGCGGTCGACAAGCTCGACCCCGAGCAGCGGACCTCGCCCCCCAACCGGGAGCTGTGGGCGCAGGGGGCCGGTAACATCGTCTCGGGGCTGTTGGGCGGCCTGCCCGTGACCTCGGTGGTGATCCGGGGCTCGGTCAACGTCGACGCGGGCGCCAAGACCAAGCGCTCGGCGATCTTTCATGGCGTGCTGCTCTTGGTCGCGGTGGTCGCTCTACCGCGGGCTCTCAACCACATTCCTCTGTCCTGCCTTGCGGCGATCTTGTTGGTCACCGGCTTTCGTCTGGCCAGCCCGGCCCTGCTGCGCAAGATGTGGTCGGCGGGCCGGGAGCAGTTCATTCCCTTCGCCGCGACCGTGCTCGGGATCGTGTTCACGGACCTGCTGATCGGTCTGGGCATCGGCATGGCGGTGAGCCTCGGCTTCATCCTTCATCGCCAGTTCAAGCGTCCACTCCGACGGATCTCGGAGACCCACCTCGACGGCGAGGTGCTGCACATCGAGCTCCCCGAGCAGGTCGACTTTCTCGATCAAACTAAAATTCAACAGGTCCTCGACGACATCCCCCGAGGCAGCCACGTGCTGCTCGACGCCCAGAACACCGAGTACATCGACCCCGACGTGCTCGCCGTGATCCGCGAATATCGCGAGCTCCAGGCCCCGGCCCGGGGCGTGCACCTGTCGATGGTCGGTTTCCACGAAGACTACGAACTCCACGACGAGATCCTGTTTGCCGACTACTCCACCCGTGAGCTCCAAGACCAGGTCTCTCCGGTGCAGGTGCTCGAGATCCTCCGCCGGGGCAACCAGCGCTTCGTGGGTGGGCGCCGCCTCAACAGGGACCTCGCGCGCCAGGTCGGGGTCACGGCCACCGAGCACCCGCTGGCCGTCGTGCTCAGCTGTATCGACTCACGGACCCCGGCCGAGTTGGTCTTCGACATGGGCCTGGGCGACCTCTTGAACGTGCGTGTAGCCGGCAACGTGCTCAGCCCGGCGGTCTTGGGCAGCATGGAGTACGGCTGCGTCAACGTCGGGGCGCGCTTGATCGTGGTCATGGGCCACACCCATTGCGGCGCGGTCACGGCCGCGGTCGAGCTCTACGGCTCGGGCCAGCCGGTCGCCGAGGCGACCCGTTGTCAGCACTTCGAGCACGTCTTGGAGGACATCCACCGGGCCTTCGACGAGCGCTCCGTGCCCGAGGGGGAGCTGAGCGAGGCCGAGCGGGAGGCCTTTGTCGACGCCGTCGCCAAACGCAACGTTTTGGCCGTGATCGAGCGGCTCGTCGACCAGAGCGAGACCATCGCCGAGCTCGTGGGCTCGGGGCGGATCGCCGTGGTCGGGGCGCTCTACGACGTGAACACCAAGGTGATGGAGTTCATGACCGAGACGGCGCTCGGGTTGGGCGAGTCGACAGAGGAATCGGACTCGGAAGCGCCCTGAGCCGCCTGGGCTTGAGCGCGGGCCTGAGCCTGGGCGCGGCCGTGGTACACCGGCCGTCGTGAACCCGATCTTGGCCAGCGCCGTGTGCCCCTGTGGGTCCTCGCGCAAGTACAAGCGCTGCTGTCGACCGCTGCATCGAGGTGCGGTGGCCAAGCAGCCCGAGGCGCTGATGCGGGCTCGCTTTAGTGCCTACGCTGGCGGGTTGGTCGAGTTTATCCTTGAGAGCACGCACCCCGATAACGAGCAGCGCCTGCGGGATCGCCAGACCTGGGCTCTCGAGGTCGCGGGCTTTTGTCGCAGCACCGTGTTCGAGTCTCTCGAGGTCCGGGCGAGCAGCTGCGAGGGCGACGAGGGGGAGGTCAGCTTTGCGGCCAGGTTGACGCGGGCGGGGGAGGACGTGTCGTTCGCCGAGCGCAGCCGCTTTGTGCGGCCCGACGGGCGTTGGTTGTATCATTCGGGTGTGATGATTGGTCTTTGAGGACATGCTTCAATGAGGCTGCCTCCTGGGGGGGGGAGAGGGCTTATTAGGATTTCTTCCGGACGTTTGTTCCGATTATTGTGGATCCAATAAAGCCACCTCAAACGGGGGGGACAGGATTGCACGCAAGTAGGGGATTCGGTGCTGACGCTTCAATGAGGCCGCCCCCAAACGGGGGCGGAAGGGGCCCCCCTGCAACCTACCAGAATCACTAGCTGTTGAGCCCTTTTGCACACAGGGCGATTTCGCGCGCCACTCTACGGTGTTCTTGTTCCTCGTCCGAATCTTCAAACGTGGTTTATGCCCAATTCAGCATCCGAGTTCAGCACTTTGCACGCAAGACCGGGGGTTCACTGCGTGAGGCCTTGCGTGCAGTCTAAGCTCTACCTGACCGCGCCCAGCAATTCAACCATTGCTAATAGAGTCAGGCGCGTCCCACCCTAACGGACGGGATGAGGATTCCCGCGTGCTATGCGCTGTCCGGTCGCTAGCATCTCGCCGTGATCGAGGTGATCACGGCCGCGAGCGGGCCGAAAAATCGAGCCCCGAGAGCGGCGGTCACCGAGCCTTGAAACAGGAGCGCGATGGCTGGCAGGCCTCGGGTACACACAGGCCGCGATCCGGCCCGGTCACAAAGCAGGTCGCCAGGCACTGATAGCTGCTGGAGCGGCTGGTGTGGAAGGCGTCGTGGGTGTCGGCGCCATAGGCATGCAGGGCCTTTGTGCGCAGGTGTTTGCAGACGGGGCGCGAACGGTCGACTCGGGTGAACTCGGGCATGGGGACCTGCTGGGGGTATTCGGGGATTGAAACAATGAGCCGACTGGACGCGATTGGAAGGGGTCAAGCCGGGAGCGGGAGTCCGCTGGCTCGGTGCAGGACCTCGCGCAGGAGCCCTCGGCTCAGACGGACCTTATAGCCGTTGCCGCCGAGCGGGCGGGCGTCGGCGAGGGCGGCCGCGGCAGCCTCGGCGAAGCGCGGGCCGGAGGGGGTCTGTCCCTCGAGGATCGCGGCGGCCTCGGTGGCGAGCCAGGGGATGGGCGCGACGTGGCCCAGGGCGACCCGGACCTGGCGCATACGGCCGTCGGCGTCGATGTGCATGCGGACCGCGGCCTCGGCCAGCGGCCAGTCGTGGGACTGCTTCTCGCGCACGGCCTGGTAGGCGCTGCGCATCCCCGGCATGCGGGGGATGGCGGTGGCGACCAAGATCTGGCCGGGCTCGAGGCTGTGCTCGCGCAGAGGGTCGACCCGGGGGTCGGCGAACAGGTCGGCCAGGGGCAGGGTCCGGGTCGGAGCCGTGAGAGCGTTGGGTGCCTGGGGGCCGGCGGTGGGGGGCGCCTGGGCACGCGTGAGCGTGAGCGTGACTGTGGCGTCGAGGGCGAGCAGGGCAGTCGCCAAGCTCGAGGGGTGCACGATGTAGCTCGGGCCGCCGCCCAAGATCGCGCTGTAGCGGTTGTCGCCGGCGATCGCCAGACACAGGTCGCCGCCCTTTTTGAGGCACAGGAGCTCGCGCTTGCGGAAGTACCAGCAGCGCGGGCGCTGCAAGAGGTTGCCGCCGAGGGTCGCGGTATTGCGGATCGAGGGAGTCGCGGCTTGGCCCGCGGCCTGGGACAGGGCCTCGGCGCCGTCGAGCTCGGCGCGGCCGATCTCGGCGAGGGTCGTCAGCGCGCCGATCGTCCAAGCGTCCTGGCTGTCGCTGGGGCTGCCGGTCAGGCTGCCGGTCGTGATCCCGTGCAGCGCTGGGAGGTCGTTGGTCGCGGTGATCCTGCGCAGTTCGACCAGGAGATCGGGGGTGTCGATGCCCTCTTTCATGCGGTCGAGCAGATCGATGCCCCCCGCGCGGATCGCTGGAGCGCCGCGTTTGGCGAGGTGGACGAGGTCGCTGGCCTGGGCCAGGGTAGTCGGACGGACGAGGGAAAACGGCTGCATCACAGACTCGCTCGTTTGGGGTCGGTCGGGGTCGAGGCGGAGGCCCGGGCGGGAGGGGGAGCGCCGCTGTCGAGAGCATCGAGCGCATCGAGGACCTCCAAGATGCGCGCGGGCGTGATCGGCAGGGTGCGGACGTGGGCGCCCAGGGCATCGCCGACCGCGTTGGCGATCGCGGCGGCCGTGGGGATGGTCGCGGGTTCGCCGATGCCGTAGGCGCCCGTGGAGTTGTTGCCGCTGGCGACCTCGGTGAACACGACGTCGATCTCGGGGATGTCCCGGGCCCCGCAGACCTTGTACTGCTCGAGGTTGGGGTTGAGCACCACGCCCAAGTTGGGATCCATGATCCGCGCCTCCATGAGCGCGTAGCCGACCCCCAAGATGACCCCGCCGTTGACCTGGGAGCGGGCGGTCATCTCGTTCATGACCCGGCCGCAGTCGTGGATGGCGAGGACCTGGGTGCAGCGCACTTGGCCGGTCCAGGTGTCGATCTCGACCTCGGCGAACTGGGCCCCTGCGATCTGTGGGGTCGGGAAACCGGGGAAGGACTTGGGGTAGTGGCCGTAGGTGTTCGGGCGTGAGGCGGTTGCGACCACGGCCTCGCCCTCGATGCGTTTGCACAGGTCGGTCCAGCTCAGGGACCGGCGCCCGAGACTGACCGCGCCGGCGTCGGACCAGCGCAGCTTGGCGACCGAGCTGGCCTCGAGAGCGCGGGCGGCGATGGTCGCCAGTTCGGCCTTGACGGCCTCGGCTGCGTTGCGGACCGCGGGGGTGATGGAGGAGGTCGTCTTGCTGCCTCCGCTGCCTACGCCCGGGCCCAGGGTGCTGTCTCCGATCTCCACACGCACGGACTCGACCGGGCGCTGGAGGACCTCGGCGGCGACCTGAGCCATGATCGTGCCGATCCCGGTGCCGATGTCCTGGACCCCGTTCTTGACGCTGATCTGCCCATCGCGGCCGACCGCGACCGTGACCCGGGCGTCCGTGCCCCCAAAGTCACCCCAGATCGAGACCGCACAGCCGACCCCGCGGCGAATCCGGGTCCCGGCGGCGCGCGTCCCAATTGAAGCGCTCGCGGCCGAGCTCGAGCTGCCAGCGGCGCAGCGGGTGGGTGTCGTGGGCGAGGCGCAGATCGATGGGATCGCGGCCGAGCTCCCGGGCCAACTCGTCGATCGCCGACTCCATGGCGAACGCGCCCTGGGGGTGGCCCGGCGCCCGAAAGGCGACCGCCGGTCCGGCGTGGGTGAACACGTCGGCGCTCTCGACCAGGACATGGTCGACCTTGGTGTAGACGGACGAGGCGTTGCGACCCACGCCCGCGCCCGTGCCCACGCCGGCCGAGCCGTGGGCGCGCAGGTGGATCGCGGTGATCTTGGAGCCGGAGCTGCCCAGGCGCAGGACCTGGCGCGAGTCGGGGCGG
>Ga0256845_1000446_pt1 | contig 39103 bp, 43 predicted proteins | sample RiftiametaG_FD_189101 | JGI IMG/M metagenome (GOLD analysis project Ga0256845, IMG submission 189101) | Tube worm associated microbial communities from hydrothermal vent at the East Pacific Rise, Pacific Ocean - Riftia | ecosystem: Host-associated > Annelida > Integument > Unclassified ...
ATAATTAATACTATTCTTAGTTAAGATAAGGGCGAGGCAAAGTTATGGCAAGAAATACATTAGTGACTCTCGGTGATCATTTTGATGAATTCATCGCTGAAAAAATTAATGTTGGTCGCTTCCATTCTGTTAGCGAGGTAGTCCGTGCTGGTTTGCGAAAGTTGGAAGATGATGAAACAAAGCTACAGTTATTAAGAGATAAACTTAAAGCGGGTGAAGATAGCCCATTGGTTGAAAGTTTTGATGGTGCAAACCTTATTGCCAAGCTCAATGAAAATCATGCTAAATAAAAAGCATATGCTCAAGTCAGGTGAAAAATATTAGGAAAACAAAGGGCTACTACCTAGATGAATGAACCGCACCGATCCAGATACCGCCTTAAAAGTCAACTAAAAAAATAAAAACATTTTTAATAATACAGCTAATCAATTTCTATATGCCTTCATTTTTAAACCGCTAGTTGATAATTCTCATCATATACTTTTTCTGATTTCAAAACGCCATACGAGAGCACTAATAATTTTCTCATAACGGCAATGATACAACTTTTTTAGGCTTTCCATTACTCACCAAGCACTCATAGAACGCTTTTAAATGCGCGTTATATATTATCGCCACTAGCGCTGGTATATAGAGCGACTTGCGCAGTCGTTTGTGCCCTAGTTTGGATAAACATGATTTATTGATACTCGTACCCGATTGGATTATTTTCCTGTGTCTTTGATTTTTCCAATTGATCGCAACGTGTGATTAAACGCTGTATTGCTAGGTGATCTACACTTTTTTGGCGGTAACTTTTTAACTCATAATCCCCCTTTAAAACAATATGGCTAGAATAACGAGAAATCAATTCAGCGTCAGCTTTATCGGTTTTATTTCTGCCTAGTTCAACTTTAAAAAATGCATGCGTGATGATCGGATTAACCACCATGACATTCATATTATTTCATGCCTCTGCATATTACTGAGTAAGGTGCAGAGGCATGTTATTATTAAAGATTTTATTAATGTAGCCTTTTTTGTTGGCGAAGGCGACATCAAAGGTAAGTTTAGAAATATCAATTCCGACAAATAACATTGCCAATTCTCTCATTAAACGTAAACTAAGAATTGGATATTTAACGTCATAGCATTCTTGTAACTATTCGTGCTCTTAGCGTGGTGGCTGGCACAAGATACTATTCGCATTTAAAGACGTTAATAAAGAGAGGTAGGCATTAATCTGACCTACGAGTTTCAACAGACTCAAGGACACTTACAATGTCTCTGCCTCTCATCCAACCGCCGTTGAATAGTGTCATTATTTAGATTAAAAAGACACTGGAGTTAAGATACAAGGTCTGGTCAGATTGATTTCACACCAGGCTTTGTACTTGATGCGTATTATAGCGGTGGCGACAATAATTGGGCTCGGCGATTAGCCATTGGAGACCTTAATGGCGATGGCAGACCAGATGTCGTTTTTGGCATGGCGGCTAACAACTACGCAGAAATTATGCTTAATAACGGTGATGGTAGTTTTTCATTAAATAATACTGATGGTCCTTTCGGGGCTAGATCCAATGATATTGCCTTAGGTGATATGGATGGTGATGGTGATTTAGATATTGTTACTGCGGGTGGATTTATTTCAAATGGCGTTCAACCACTAAGCGTAGTATTTACAAATGATGGAAATGGCATATTTACCCAATCACAATCACTTGGAGGAAACGGAAGTTCGGTCGCTATTGGTGATGTGAATGGCGATGGCGATCTTGATATTGCTTTAGGCAGTAATACCAATAGTGCGGGTGCTTTCATTTATATTAACGATATTAATGATGATGGTAATGTTGGTGTGTTTACCAGCACCGCATTAGCTGATTTAGATGACGATGGTGATCTGGACTTGATTGTTGGTAAGGCGAATGGCGGAGGGATCACAGAGATCTTTCAAAACGATGGAGCTGGTAACTTTACCGACAATGGCTTGGTTTTGCAGACAATAACGGGTAGACAGATGGTGACGGTGATTTGGATATGGTGGTTTCGAGTAGAGATGGTATTCGGGTGTTTATGAATAGCTTAAAGGCGGTTAATACACCTTAGTTATTAAATACCCATAATCAATCAAGCATCTTCATTGATTATGGGTATATATGTTCTGACGGGCAATACATTGGACAAAAGGGGTGTGAAATGAATGACGAAATTTGGTTCACTGTTCATAAAAGCGGTTCGCATAATTTAGTAATAGGCGCTAAACATAATTACAGTAAATATAGCGGATTAGTTGCTGGTTATAGTAATAGTTTACTTAGTGATTGTGGTGGAGACACCGGTCACTGGCTATAGTGATAAGTGTTACATTAGGGCGAAATATTTCCAGACTCCCATTTTTGAGCAAACTAATTATTAATAATAAGGATTATCACCTTGCTCATGCTCGGTAATATCTTTAACACCTTTCACTTCTGGAATTTTTTCCATCAATGTTTTTTCAATGCCTTCGCTTAATGTTGTATCTACCATACCACATCCCTGACAACCGCCACCAAACTGTAAAATGACGATGCCATCTTCGGTAAACTCAGATAATGATACTTGACCACCGTGACTGGCAAGTTGAGGATTAATCTCTGATTCAAGTAAATATCCTATTCTGTCAATCACCGGTGCGTCGTCGTCAACCTTTCTTGCTTTCGCATTGGGTGCTTTTAAAGTGAGTTGTCCACCCATATCATCTTTTTGGTAATCGATTACCGCTTCTTCGAGATAGGGGATACTATCGTGATCGATGTAAGCATTAAAAGTTTCTAGTTCCATCGTTAGGTCGTCTTTTTCAACCGCATCAGTTGGGCAATAGGAGACACCACATTCTGCATGTGGAGTTCCAGGGTTAACCACAAAAACACGTATGCCAGTGCCTTTATCTTGTGAAGATAATAATCCGGCAAAATGCTCTTGCGCGCCTAGTGTAATATTGATTAATGATTGTTCTTCGCTCACTCTATGATTCCAATTTCTCTAAGATTAATCTACTGCGCGATTCTAGCAGAATTAGGTAGTAAATATCCCATGTTTTTAATAAGGGTTTTAGCACTTTCTGACTCTAAGAAACTGACGAAAGCCTTGGCTAGTTGCTTATTTCTACTTCTTGTAAGAATGACTAGTTGTTGATTTATAGGAGGGTAATCAGCTGTTTTCAGAACAATAAAACAACTTCCTATTTTTGAACCCAGTCTTTTAATATTTGATTCAGCTACTAATGCTGCGTCAATAACACCGAGTTTTGTATATTGGGCGACTTGAGAAATATTCTCAGGGTAAATTAACTTCTTAGAGACCGTATTCCATAGCTTGTTATGTTCTAATAATTTCTTACTGGCAAACCCATAGGGGGCAAGCTTTGGATTAGCTATGGCAATTTTTTTTATTCTATTTTCTGACAGAGTCATTAAGTTAATTTGAACCGGACGGTCACTATTAATTGAGCATTGTTTTAGCCAGAGCGTCAATTTTCCAATAGCGTAAGTTTGTTGGGTGTTAGCTAATGCAAACCCATTTTTAATTAGCTCATTTGGTTTATGAGAATCTGCAGATAAAAATAAGTCAAAGGGCGCTCCATTACTTATTTGAAGATAGAGTTTTCCGCTTGAACCACTACTGATTTGAATTGAGTGCTCTGATGTTTCTTCAAATACTTTAGATAACTGTTGTGCGGTTTCCAAGAAATTACTAGCAACGGCCAATCGAAGTATTTTAGCATTTACACTATTAATTGTGGATAGAGTTAAACTTAGTGTTAGCAAACAAATTAGTCGATTTGATGGCATCAAACAAGGGGCAGGGTTGATAAAAGTTGGAATTAAGTATACTGGTGACTCTAGGTAGCTGTCCAAGTCAAACTGGTATAAAATCCAATAAAGTATCAAAAATAATTAGGAAGCTTATATGAGGGTTAGAACATGATCACTAGAATATGGCACGGAACGACCTCCTTAGAAAACTCAGAAGAATATTTGCGAAAAATGAGAGAGGTTGCATTACCTGATTATCGATCAACGAAAGGAAACAAAGGTGCTTATGTTTTGCACCGAATAGAAGGTGAAGTCGCCCATTTTAATATGTTGACTTTTTGGGATGATATTGAATCAATTAAACGCTTTGCTGGTGAAGATTATGAAACACCCAAGTATTACGAGTTTGACGAAAATATGCTTCTTGAATTAGAAGATGTATCTCGCCAGTTTGATACTTATGAAGATTAAAATTTATTATGGACTTACCTTGAACGGTTAATTTTAATAAAGAAAGGTGCTGTAAGGTAAGGTAATATGCCTAACATTGTTATGTTGCATATGATAAAACTACCATAAAAATTGCTGTTAGCATTTAAGTTAACTAACCACAAAGTTAATAATGAATAAATCATAAATGATACGGCTATTAGATATACTTTTCTTAATTCATTTTGTTCTCTTTGATTGGAATAAAAATGATTAAAGCGTTTGATGGCCCAAGATAAAGTCAATCCTATGGCTAAAAATAGCATGATATTTAATACTGGCGTAAAGTTTATTAACCAATCTTTAAACTCGTCTGAGATGTAAAAACGATAGCTGATCAATGCGATAAAACTAATTGAAATAGAACCTATTGTCATCATTTTTGGGCTATAAAAAGGTCTACCGTTTAATCCCCAAGATAATATATTGGCGTTAAATGACCAAATTGAAGCTGGAATTAACCAGTTAATAAACACCCAAATAGCTAGCGATTTAAACCAACCAAAATGGTCTAACAGCCATGACCATGGTTGAAAACTATTATCTCCAATCTCTAACGACAGCAAAAATAGATTAATTGGTACCATCGCAATTAGTAAAAATAAACCTGTACTTCTTAACGTGAGTTTTAGTTTTGATAGTGCTAAGTCGAAATTTGATATTGGAAGTTGTGCGGTAAAACTTAAAATTGAACTTGACTTAGAACCTAGATAATTCTTTGACATGGTTGCGGGAGAGAATAGTGGTAAATAAATTAGACTAAAATTCATAATGGCGATTAAACCAAAAACTGTTTTATGCGATTCTAGCGTGAAGAGAATAAAAGTAAAAAGTGATGCCATAAAGATTCCAGCCATTGGTAATATCCATCCAAATACACGCCATTCAAATCTAAATAATGCTTGTTGTTTCGAACTATAGTTTGTTGGTAAGGAAAAACCGAAAAATTGAATCTCTGACAACTTCCATTTCTTACCAATGCTTTGATGAGTCCTTTCTTTTTTTACGGAGGTTATTGCCAACCACATTCCGGTTATGATTAGTAACGAAAGACCCGATTGAGCTAGATATATATTAATGAGTGGTGGCGTAGACTCGGCATTCAATAAGGAAACAATAATAACGAAAAGTAAGCCAACTAAACTAATAAAAATAATAATAGTAAAATAGGGCGCATCGGATAGTCGCCAAGTCATAAATTGAAGCCATACAACGCTAATAATACAGATCGCTAAAACAACGGAAAACTCAAACATGCTATTATCAGTTTGCGCTATGAATAGAAACCATAGGCTAATAAAAGTGAAGCTAAGAGCGATACCAAATAGAATGGGAACGAGTGCCAAATGAAAAGATGTGACAGGATGCGTAAAGGTAAACTTTGGAAGACCTGCTTTTGCTGTTTTTGTGCTAAGTTCACCGTAAGTAACGATCAAAACTAAAAATGGCAGTATCATTATTAGAAGAACAAGATGAATTTTTGAAGACGTTTCAAACAAAGAGCTATCAAAAATAAGCGTTGATATAAAATTTAATAAAAGTACCACAGGAATAGAAGCGAAAATACCGATTATTGCCCAGCGGTTTTGCCTTACCATATACCAAAGTAGAGCAAATGTTGGATTGGGGAATTTAGTTAATAAACTGATCATTATTACTCTCCCTTATTCGACTGGCTTCTCGACACAAAAATATCGTTGAGGGATAGTTTTCGCTGAGAAAGTATTTTATGTGAAGAATCTAAAATTGATTTTTCTATATTCGTTTGATTGCCGTCAAAATCTAAAATGATTTCATTATTATCTTGCGAACAATTAAAGAGCCCAGATTGTATGAACTGTTCTTTAATGATTTTTAAGGTAACACTATCCTTTGATTTAATGACAAAACGATGATGAGTTGATAAGACATTTTCCATTGAGTCCAACAGCATGATTTTACCGCTATCTAACATCATTAAGTGATCGCTCACTCTCTCAACTTCTTCTAGTAAATGTGAGGAAAATATTACCGTTTTACCCTCATCAGAAACGGTTTTTATTATCGCGCTCAAGATATCCCGCCGTACATTTGGATCGAGTCCTGAAGATGGCTCGTCCAATAATAGCAATTCGGGTCGATGGGCCTGCGCCAAGACTAAACCGACTCTTGCTTTTTGCCCTTTTGATAATTCACTTATTCGTTTATTGATTTGTAAAGAGAAAACATTAGTCAATTCCGATGCATATTGGTGATCCCAATTAGGATAAAAAGCTGCCGTATAGTTAATCAGTTCCTTTACTGTCATCCAAGCAGGTAATTCTGGTTCTTCTGATAAATAACCAATTTTAGCTAATACTTTTTCAGGGACTTCTACAGGATCTAAGTCAAATAATCTTACAGAGCCTTGTTGTGCAATGTATTGACCTAGCAAGTGTTTTATTAATGTAGTTTTGCCTGCGCCATTTTCACCAACAATGCCAAATACTTGCCCTTTTTTTACTTCGAGTGAAATGTTATCTAATGCAACTTGTTCACCAAATGTACGGCTGAGTTGGTCGATTTTTACTATAGTGTTTTCGTTTTGCATGTTGACCTCTAATGGTTTTAATCTTATTGAGATAATTCGTTGATACGATTGGTTAATTCATTAACCGATATGTTCATTTGCGACGCTTCAGCCAATAATCCTTTTATTTTTTCATCAATAATTCGATGTTGCTCGGCATCGGATAGTGGTGAAGGATTGTCAGAAACAAAAGTACCTGCACCTCGTTTTTTGTATAACCAACCGGCAACTTCCAATTCTCGGTAGGCTCGAGCAACGGTATTGGGATTGATTAATAGCTTTACCGCCAACACTCTAATCGCTGGTAGTTCCTGATCAATTACCAGTCGCTTTGAAGCAATTTGCTGTTTTACCTGATTAATAATTTGCAGGTAAACGGGAATTCCATCAGTTTGACTTAAATGAATATTCAATTATTTAAACCTAATTATTATAGCGAGTCATTATTGTATTAATACAATAGTACAATTATGTAATAGATTGCAACTATTATTTTTCGATAAGCGAGTTACAATGGCAAAGTTTCTTTTAGAACACTCAATTTTAAGGAAGATAAATGTCTTTAATAGATAAATTGTTAACTCGAAAATCCCATAACAAACTAATCGCTCCTGCACCAACGGAAGAACAAGTTAAACAAATGATTAAATTAGCATTAAGAGCGCCGGATCATGCATTGTTAAAGCCGTGGCGTTTTAGGGTTTTTACGGGCGATGGGCTAGTCCAGTTAGGTGAATATTTTGCCAAAGCAAGTCAAATTATTGATCCAGATATTGGAATTAAGAAAATTGAAAAAATTAAAAATAAGCCACTAAGAGCACCAATGGTGATCGTAGCTTCTGTGGCAATTGAGCCACATCCTAAAGTGCCAGAAATAGAACAATATCTATCGGCTGGTGCAAGTGTTCAAAATTTACTGATGGGTGCTCATTTACTAAATATTGGGGCAATGTGGCGAACTGGCTCACTCTGTTTTAATCGTCATTTGATGGAACTATTAGGCTATGAATCAAATGAATTCATCGTTGGATTTATATATTTAGGTCACGAAGATGGCGAAAAAAGAGCACCAAAACATCCGGAATTAGCTAAATTTGTTGATTGGAAGTAGTAAGTTTTAGCTATTCTAAACGTAACAAATTGTAAAAAACAAGCTATTCAGTAATAATTAGTTAATAAAAACAATAAGTTACTATCTTTTCTTACCTAAAATAGCAATGCTTGATCTTTGCTGATATGGTGTTATAGTTATATATAACACCAATCAAGAGCGGGCACCTTTATATTTCTCTTGTTTGTATACCTTAGATTTATGTACCGCCAATTGAAAGAGAGGCAAATATGGCCGCAATAAAATGGAACGATCAACAACCCATTTATAAGCAACTCAAAGAGAAGGTGATTGAGTTAATTATTGATGGCGAAGTTGCAGAGGGCGAAGCTGTACCTTCAGTTCGTCAAGTAGCAGCAGATTATCAAATAAATCCATTAACGGTTTCAAAAGCTTACCAAGAGCTAGTGGATGAATCGATTTTAGAGAAAAGACGGGGGTTAGGTATGTTTGTAAAAGAAAATGCTAGAGAAGCGCTGTTAACTAATGAGAAAAAACACTTCTTAGAAATTGAATGGCCCGCAATCTTAAAACGTATCTCTCGATTAGGATTTTCATTACCTGAATTGAATAAAGCAGTAACATCCGGTAGTGACTTAGCGATGGAGAAACAATAATGAGTGCTTTGATTGAAGCGAAAGGCTTATCAAAATCTTATGGTAGTCATAAAGCTTTAGATAATATCGATTTTACTGTTGAACGAGGTCGAGTCGTTGGTTTAGTTGGTCCTAACGGAGCCGGTAAAACAACCATTCTAAATGCGATCTTAGGTTTAACCTCTTTTGATGGAGACCTGACCGTTTTAGGTTTAAAACCTAATGAAAATCGTCATCAAATAATGCAAAAAGTAAGCTTTATTTCAGATGTAGCTATTTTACCAAAATGGTTAGTGGTTGAAAATGCGATTGAATACGTGAATGAAGTTCACTCTAATTTTAACAAAGAGAAAGCATTAAGTTTTTTAAGTAAAACTAAAATACCAATGAAAGCAAAGGTGAAAACTCTATCTAAAGGTATGGTAGCTCAATTACATTTAGCTTTGGTGATGGCGATTGATGCTGAGCTTTTAGTGCTTGATGAGCCGACGTTAGGTTTAGATATTTTGTATCGAAAGAATTTTTATAATCAGTTGTTGAGTGACTTTTTTAATGAAGACAGAAGCATCTTGGTGACAACCCATCAAATTGAAGAAATTGAGAATTTATTGACCGATTTAATTTTTGTGAAAGACGGCAAAATTATTCTTAATGATTCGATGGAAACGGTTAGTCAAAATTACGCTGAAGTGTTGGTCGGTAAAGAGCAAGTAGAAGCAGCAAAAGCACTTAATCCGATTATCGAAAGAGATGTATTTGGCCGAAAAGTATTTTTGTTCGAAGGTGCAGATCGAGAAGCACTTGAAGCGTTAGGTGAAATACATTCACCCAGTGTTGCGGATATATTTGTTGCTAAAATGGAGGAGATTTAATCATGAACGCATTAACTGTTTTATTAAAAAGAGAATATTGGGAACATAAAGGCGCTATTTTTTATACGCCTGCGATTATTGCTGCTGTTTTAGCCGTATTAACAATTTTGGCAGGTTTAACCGGTGATGCGACAATTAACGTAAATCATAACGAACAATTCAACCTGGTTGATCACCTACCTAAATTGGTGGATCAATTCGAAAATTTATCAGAAAGAGAGCAAAAGCAAGGTGTTCAAGTTGCATTGTATGGAACATTGATGTTTTTTGGCGGTGTGATGCTATTAATCAGTCTATTTTATTGTTTAGGTTGTTTATACGACGAAAGAAAAGATCGAAGCATTCTTTTTTGGAAGTCTATGCCAGTATCGGATACTAAAACCGTATTATCCAAATTCGCTACGGTATGCTTATTGATTCCAGTTAGCTATTTTATTGTTGTGACGGCATTTCAGCTATACACTTTGTTATTTTCTACTGTTTTGGCGTGGATTGGTGGAAGTTGGGGCACCATGATTTGGGCATCATCTAACTTATTTGGCGTCATGTTTAATGGTTTGATGGCGATGTTAGTCGCTATGCTTTGGTTGTCTCCTTTTTGGGCTTGGTTGATATTTACATCCTCTTGGGCTAAAAAAGTCGCATTTATGTGGGGAGCTTTACCAATCATTATGTTGACTATTGCAGAAGGATGGGTGCTCAAAAGTAGCAATTTTATTGAAATGCTTGCGATGAGAGTGGTTAACACCTTTACCATTATGAATTCTAACTTACACTTTACAACACATAAAGAAATCTTTGATATTGAAGTGATGCGTTGGTATGAAGTGTTTGGAAATTCTGAGTTTTGGATTGGGTTGATTGTTGCTGGAGTGTTCTTAACTGGCGCTATTTATACACGAAGCGTTAGGAATGAAACTTAGTAGCATTAGATACAAAAAATTGATTGAGTAACCGTAATAAAACGGTTACTCAATCGTTATAATAAATAGAACCAATATAGAAAAATTGAATATAAATTGACCGGCTACTACAAATGTGGTAGTATACTTGTAATTACTAGTTAGCCTAGTAGAAAAGGAAGAATATCATGAATTTAAATCGAAAAAGCTCAAAAGCAACCACTAAAGTAAGCTTTGTTATCTCTGTCATTATGTTAGTTGGACTCGCTGTAACAATTCAAGCACAAGGGCTTCCAACGGACTATTTAATGGATAACGGAGCGCAAGTTTGTAGAGCTGGTTTTATTGATTTTGTCTCAATTTTACTTTGGTAAATTAGTTTTACACAAATTGATAAAAAACGGAGCTTGTCTCCGTTTTTTTATATCCAAAGATGGATGAAACAATGAATAATTTAAAAACCTAATTTTTTGTTTCAAATAACCATACAAAAGAATATGCTTTGGAACAATTCAGTTTAGATTCAGCTTTTTGATTGTAGTATAGATTTATTATTTAATTAAACGCTATCAAACAATGAAAAATTTTTCGAATAAATTCTTATTAGTAGTCACTTTAGTTATCCTACCGATCGCAGCAAGTGCTCATGATTTCCGTTCTTCTTATGAGTATGCAAATGACTTTTCTAAATCCTTTTATACAAGTTATGAATCTAATGGTGCTGATTTTATTTCTACTATTGGATTAGCTACTAATTTAATTCAAAATGATGAATTTGGTGTTCAATTGAATACCTCGATAGTGACGGCTGAAATTTTAGCTACCGATGGATATTTAGAGGAGTTTTCAGGGTGGCAAGTTGGTGTAAAAGCTGGCTATTTTGGACGGGTATCCATGTTTGTTGAAGCAGGGTTTGATTTAACCGAAGCCATTTTCAATGATATTCGAGATGATGAGCATAGTGTTGTTTATACTAGCGATGGCGTGACTTACTACGAAGAGTATGATGAGCATTCAAGAAATGATGTTGACATATATTTGGGTGCTGGTGCAGGACTTAATCTTGGCAAACTTTCTTTGGAAGGCATTGTTAGGTGGCGCGCAATTGATGGAGACTATTGGCAAGCTGACTCTGAATTCTTTAGTGGAGTACAGTTATCACTTAGCTTTTGAACTTTCTAGGTTGAAGGACTATGTATCTGGGAAATGATGTATGGGGCGATAACCACTGTCCAAAGTTGTGTGTCATCAGTGCAGTTTTCTCTGATCCAGTTGGGAGTAGCAAATTGAATAAGTTTTTTATCAATCAGGTGCTCTAATTGTTTAGCATCGTTATCTGATATTTTAGAGGCGACGTCTATTAAATCACAACTTGGAGTAACGGTTAGCAACTTGCCTTGCGCAAAATAAACTTCTAGTTCTTTCCAAGTGAGTATAGCTGTTTCTTGATTGAGCTTTTCTTTTGTTGTTAGTTCAACTTGTTTAGATATTATTTTTGTCATTTTTAGATTTATGAAATGTTTAGATTGTTCTAATTAGTGGATAATAACAGGTTTGTTAGTTAGATTTTAAATAAATTGATAGGATTTAACACTTTACAAACAGATTATATGTTTTAATAAGAGAGAGAAATTTTCTTCTAGGTTTGTTAACTAAAGCGAGGGTACAAATATGAATTTCAAACTCACACAAATTATATTGGTCGTATTAGCTGTTGCCAATATCCAAATGGTTATTGCTGAAACTGAAAATGGTAATTTAAAAACTCAAGTAGCTTTAATTGACGGTAAAAAATTTATAGATTATGAATTGGCTAGTTATAGTCGCAATAAAAGTTTGAAAATATTAGAGAAAGATTTTAATAAAGTTTTCAGTAAACTATCGACAAAATATTTAAAAGAAGGACAATCAATTTCGGTCAATATTACAAATCTCGATTTAGCAGGAGATATTCGTTTTAACGTAGGTTCAAATCATCAAGATATTAGGATTGTTAAAGATATCAGCCCGATGAAATTATATTTTAACTACAAAATTTTAGCGAATGATGGAAGTGTTGTATCAGAAGGTGAATATAAAATTAAAGAGTTTTTACACCTATCATCTCATTCTAAGCGATTAAAACATCGTGGTAATTTGTCGTATTTTATGCCGTTATTAGAGAAATGGTTTAAGTCGGAATTCTCGTAGGTTAGTTATTTTTGAATAAGTTTAAAGCTTGTCATTATCGATATAATTTTTAAATGCGACTAAAATACCTAAGCCAATAAATGCTCCTGGTGGTAAAAGAGCCAATAAAAATGGCTGTTCTGAAGTGAAAACTTGAACAGTCAACTCTTTTGCCCAGTTCCCAAATAGTAAGTGAGCACCATCTAAAAATGTTCCTTGTCCCAAAAATTCTCTTAACCCACCTAATAATACAAGCACTAATGTAAAGCCAACACCTTGAGAAATCGCATCGATCAAAGATGCCACTGGTGTATTTCGACTGGCAAAAGCTTCTGCTCTCCCAATAATCATGCAGTTAGTAACGATTAATGGAATGAAAATTCCTAAAATTAGGTATAAATCATAGGTAAAAGCATTCATTAGCAATTGAATCGTGCTAACTAACGATGCTATTAGCATAACGAAAATAGGTATTCGTATTTCGTTGGGGATAATGTGCCTAACTAGAGATACAGTTAAATTTGATCCAATCAATACGAGTGTTGTGGCGATCCCTAAACCTAGTCCATTTATCAAGCTATTGGTGACTGCTAATAACGGGCATAACCCTAATAGTTGGACTAAAGCCGTATTATTACTCCAAAGTCCACTTTTTATAATTTCTGATGATTGCATATTCAATAACTGCGCAGTAGTTAGTCTTTTTAATTCGTTTTTAATATAAATTGACTTTTTAGCTATTCGTACGAGTAGTATGTTGTTTTACTCGGTTATACTAGCGTTAAATCTATTCGAAAAAACTTTAACTTTTTTATATTTATGAACAAACTTAATGTTTTACTTTAAGTTTATTGCTTAACTTGCTGAATTCATTTCCTATTCAAAAATACTTCTATAAGGCTTTAGTTAAATAACGTTTAAGTCCTTGTAGTATAAGCAAAAATTGTTGTTTTTTTTGAGGTGCATCACCTTGACAAAATATGCCATCACTTACTATAGTGCACCATAGTGGAGAAAAGTGTCATATTGTGTCTTTTTGTGGTTAAACTGTACATTCAACTACAAATTTTTGGGAATCGTTCTATTTAACTAAAGAGCAATCCCCAGCTAGGGTGAAAAAAGTGTTTCGTGGAGCAAACTCAATTAATTTGGATTCGAAAGGACGTATTGCAGTTCCTGCAAAGTACCGTCCTGTCATCAGTGAATCTTCAAACTCCCACTTAATCATTACCTGTGACCCCTATGATAACTGTTTACTCATCTTTACCCTAGAAGATTGGGAAAATACTGAAGCGGATCTCCAATCACTCTCTAACTCCAAGCGCAATCATCGACGCATAAAACGCATTATGCTATCTCACGCGACTGAAGTCGATATGGATGTAAATGGAAGGCTATTAATCCCTAGTGTCTTGAGAGAGCGAGCAGAACTAGTTAAGGAAGTGATGTTAACGGGTAATGGAAAGACCTTTCAGTTATGGGATAAAGGACGATGGGATCGACTTGATGAAGAAGACATGGCAGTAATGACCGCAGAAGAGCTCGATAGTGATGACTTACCTGTGCTGGATTACTAAGCGATTAACTGAAAAATAATCTCATGAACGAAATGGAAAATAAAAAAAGTAATATGGCTCCAGGAAATAGAAATGTAGCAATACCAGATTTAGGTAAGCATATTACTGTTTTGTTAAAGGAAGCCGTTGATGGACTCAACATAAAACCCGATGGATTGTATTTAGATGGAACTTTTGGAAGAGGTGGTCATAGTGAGTTGATATTAAGTCAGCTTGGAGAAAATGGACGTTTGATCGGAGTTGATAGAGACATTCAAGCTAAGCAAAGTGCAAAGCGCTTTGAGAATGACCCTAGGTTTAGTTTCATTCACTACGATTTTGCAGGAATAAGAACAGTTTTAGAACATAAAGGCATGTTAAAAAATAGTTTGGGAGAAGTTCAAAAAGTAGACGGGATTTTATTAGATCTAGGTGTTTCATCTCCTCAGTTGGATCAAGCCGAAAGAGGTTTTAGTTTTAGCAAGGATGGTCCACTAGATATGCGCATGGATACTACGCAAGGTATTTCAGCAAAGGAGTGGGTGAATTCTGCATCAATTGAAGAAATGAAACGAGTGATTAAAGAATATGGCGAAGAAAAATTTGCATTACGTATAGCTAGAGGAATAGCAGCAGAGAGAGAGAAGGTTGAGATTAATTCAACTTTACAATTAGCAAAAATAATTGATGAAGCGTGCCCAGTAAAAGATAAGTTTAAACATCCGGCTACAAGAAGTTTTCAAGCGATACGGATTTTTATTAACGATGAACTAGGACAGTTAGAAAAATCATTAGAAGATATGAGTGAATTGTTAAATAAATGCGGACGAATGTCCATTATTAGTTTTCATTCATTAGAAGATAGAAAAGTTAAACGTTTTATTAAAAGAGCATCTACCGGTGAGCCTGTACCAATAGATATACCGATTATGGCAAAAGATATTAAAACAGAATTTAAAAAAATTGGTAAAGCAATAAAAGCTAGCACAGAGGAAATAAAAAATAACCCAAGATCTCGAAGTGCAATATTAAGAATTGCAGAGCGTTTGTAAATATTATGACGAGTAGAAAAATAAAAAGTAAAGATAAAAGTGTTAAAAATATTCCATCGTTATTGGCATTGATTTTTGTTGAAATTTTTTATAAAAATTGGTTGTTAACATTACTAGTTATTATTGCGGTGATTTCATCAATGCAAAAAGCAAGGACTAGCCATAATGCAAGACGAGCTATTGCAAAATTACAATTGCTAAAAGAAGAGAGCCAGCAATTACAGATAGAGTGGCAGTCTTTAAACTTAGAAATGACTGCTGTTTCGGAAAGTAACAGAGTAACCCAATTAGCAACTAAAGAATTAGAAATGATAACGGTTAATTCAAATAACGAAAAAATAATTAGTTTGTGAAGCAGGCTATTTAATATAGGTTGAACGATTAAAAATAATTTATGAGCAAGAATAGAAAAACAAATAATATACCTTTATGTAGCATAAGATTTTATCTTTTGTGCGGTGTATTATCTTGTGCTTTTATTGGGTTAATGGCGCGCGCTGTTTATTTACAAGTGGATGAATCGGAACGGTTAGTAAAGCAAGCCGATTCTAGAAGTCTTCGTACTAAAGGGACACAATCTTTTCGTGGAAATATTTATGATAGAAATGGTATTGAGTTAGCTAGCAGTATCCCAGTTAAATCAGTATGGATGGATGTGACGCAAGTACTAAAAGCTTCGCCTTTGTTAAATGAAAAGCAATGGAATCAATTAGCCGTTATTGCACAAAAAACACCTGAAAAATTTAAACAATGGATCCATGCTAGAAATAAAAGGCAATTCGTCTGGGTCGCTCGACATTTAGATCCTCAAATGGCTAATTTGGTGGCAAAACTCGATCTAAAGGGAGTCTACTTACAAAATGAATCAAGGCGTTATTATCCTTCTGCAGAAATATCGGCTCATTTAGTTGGATTTACTAATGTTGATGATGAAGGGCAAGAAGGTTTAGAAATGTCCTATAACGATTGGTTAACTGGTCAATCAGGGAAAAAACAAGTCAGAGTTGATTTAAGAAGACATGTTATTGAACAAAGAAATACTATTAAAGAAACAGAAGCTGGAGAAGACTTGTATTTAAGCATTGATTCAAGAATTCAAGCGATTGCGTATAAAGCGTTAAAAACAGCTGTTTTAAAACATAAAGCTAAAGCGGGTGCTTTGGTTATGATTGATGTTGAAACTGGTGAAATTTTATCGCTGGTGAGCCAACCATCCTACAATCCTAATCGTTTCGATTTAAGACGTCCAGAGTTAACCCGAAACCGTGCATTTACCGATAGCTTTGAACCAGGATCCACTGCCAAACCGTTTACCGTTGCAAGTGCGCTTGAAGCAAATGTCGTGACGCCAAGAACTAAAATTGATACTTCGCCGGGAAGAATTAAAGTTGGAAGTAAATGGATCCCTGATGGTAAAAATAATGGCATTTTGGATGTTACTGGAATTTTACAAAAATCGAGTAATGTGGGTGTAACTAAGTTGGCACTTAAAATGGACGATAAACAATTTTTGAAATCTTTTTACAGTGTCGGTTTTGGTGTTGATACAGCGAGTGGTTTTCCTGGAGAAAGTTCTGGAAAATTTAATATTCGTAGAAATTGGAGCGATATGGAAAAAGCCATTTTTTCTTATGGATATGGATTTACCGTTACACCAGTCCAATTAGCAAAAGCTTACGCCATTTTGGGAGCTGGAGGAATGAAGCGACCTATATCTTTAGTTAAACTGGATGGTGAAATTGTTGGAGAACGAGCTATTTCTGAAAAAGTTGCTAATCAAGTTATGGCAATGATGGAAACAGTCGTCGACGAAGGTGGCACAGGTCAAAAAGCGCAAGTAAAAGGTTACCGAATTGCAGGTAAAACTGGAACAGCACGTAAAGCAAAAGCGGGCGGGTATGGTGATGAATACAGTGTTTTTTTTGCAGGTGTGGCACCTGTTTCAAATCCAAAAATTGCAATGGTTATTTTTGTCGATGAACCAGCAAGCGAAAATTATTATGGTGGTCAAGTGGCCGCACCTGTTTTTGCAAAAGTAGCAAGCGATGCATTAAGAATTCTTAATGTTAGACCTGATAAAAAACTGGCTATAAAGAATCAAGCCAATAGAAAAAGCTTATACACAAAACATGAAATTAAGGTTGCATCAAATGAGTAGCCTTAGCAAAATAATTCGGATCACGTTAGATCAATTGTTAAAAGGCGTTTCTGGAGCAACGGTAGCAACCGAACAATGGAATGAGTTGGTTGGTCGCCTATGCTTAGACAGCAGACAAGTTAATCAAGGTGATACTTTTATTGCCCTTCAAGGAATAGCCGTTGATGGTTTTCAAAATGATGGGCGAGCCTATATTCCTATAGCGTTAAAGAACGGTGCAAATTTCATTATTGCAGAAGCGTTAGATAGCAAAGATTTTAAGTTGATGTTTAAAGAACAGATAACGGATAAATTTATTTGGATTAAAAATTTGAGAGAGCAAGTAAGTATGATTGCTTCTAATTTTTATTCCGAGCCTTCAAAAGAATTAAAAAATATTGCTATAACAGGCACCAATGGAAAAACCAGCTGTAGTTACTTAATTGCAAAAACGTTACAGAATATGCAATTTGAATGCTTTTTAATGGGAACTTTAGGCGTAGGCTCTTGCGAACAGTTGGTCATACAAAATAATACCACCGTAGATGCAATAAAAATTCAAGAAACTTTAGCTAAGGCTGTTGATTCAGGTGCACAGTTTTCAGCCATGGAAATTTCATCGCATGGTATTCATCAGTTTAGAGCAAAAGCGGTAGAGTTAAATACAGCCATTTTTACAAACTTAACGCGGGATCATCTTGATTATCATGGTGATATGAAAAGCTATGGTGAAGCTAAACGGCAATTATTTTTAAGAAAAAATCTTAAAAATGTTGTGATTAATGTTGATGATAAATTTGGTAGAAAACTAGCAAAAGACGACGATATTATTGCCGATAAATGGTTGGTTAGCACTAATCTACCAACCGCTGGTGCTAATTTAGAAAGATGGATTTGGGCTGAAGATGTCGTTTTTAGCCTCGAAGGTATTCATGCAAAAATATTTACTCCTTGGGGAAGTGGAAAACTGGACTCTTCTTTGATTGGAGCATTTAATCTTTCAAATTTACTTTTAGTTGTTGCTGCGCTCGGCGGAATACTAAAAGACCTTCCTTTAATACTTGCTGCTTTGAAAAAAGCGAAAGCGCCACCAGGGAGAATGGATACACTCGGGTTTAAAGCGAATGAGGGTTTTAACAAGCCTTTAGTTATCATTGATTATGCACACACTCCTGATGCGTTAGAAAAAGCTCTCTCAGCAATAAGAGAGCACTGCACAGGATTGATTACATGTGTCTTTGGTTGTGGAGGCGATCGCGATACAGGAAAGCGACCTTTAATGGCTAAGGTGTCAGAAAAACTAGCAAATAAAGTAATTGTTACTTCTGATAACCCTCGTATGGAATCGATTGCTCAAATAAAAAATGATATATTTGATGGTTTTTCTAAGCCTGAAAAAGCTCAATATTTTGAATCAAGATCAAAAGCAATATTAAATGCTATCGAAAACGCAAGAACAGGTGATGCAGTTTTAATCGCCGGAAAAGGTCATGAGGAATACCAAATAATTGGTAAAGAAAAAATATTTTTTAGCGACAATGTTGAATGTAAGAATGCATTGGAGGCAATAAAGAATGATTGATTTGTCTCTTATGGAAATTGCTAATACGTTAGATACAAAAATATTGGTTCATGATACTTCATTAGAAGTTGAAAAGACATCTAATAACTTAGTCATTAATTTTGTTTGTACTGATACTAGAACTATAAAATCAAAATCCGGTAATACTGGTACTTTATTCGTTGCTATCAAGGGATCTCACTTTGACGCACATAAATTTTTAAGTGAAGCTCAAAAATTAGGCGTTTCTGCATTAATAGTAGAAGATTTAATAGATGAAATAATATTGATCCCTCAAATATTAGTTAAAAATACTAGAATTGCGCTCGCGAAAATTTCTCAAGTAGTGCGGAATAAAAGTTTAGCTAAGTTCATCGGTGTCACCGGAAGTTGTGGAAAAACAACTGTAAAAGAAATGATTGGAAGTATTCTAAAATTGGAAGGTGATACGTTTGCAACAGTTGGAAATTTTAATAATAGCATTGGTGTTCCTCTTTCTCTCTTGCAAATAGAAAATACAACTGAATATGCCGTTTTAGAATTGGGTGCTAGTCAAATTGGTGAAATTACTTTTACAGCTGACTTAGTGAATCCTCAAGTTGCATTAGTCAACAATGTATCGGATGCACATTTAGAAGGTTTCGGAGATCTTCAAGGTGTGGCTCAAGCAAAAAGTGAAATATATGCAAGTCTTCCGTCAAATGGTACGGCAGTAATTAACTTAGATGATGATTTTGCAGAATATTTCTTACAAAAATGTCAATCAAAAGTGATGACCTTTTCGTCTAATTATTTTTCTACTAGTAATAATAAAAATGGTGAGTTCAAAGCAGATGTCTATGCTAAGAATATAACACTAGATAGCTATCATAAAGCTGGTTTCGATCTTGTATTTAAATCCGAACAGGTAAAAGTAGCACTGTCTTTAGTCGGCAAACATAATATTAACAATGCTTTAGCTGCGGCTAGTTGTTGCCTCGCGATTGGATGTTCACTAAAAACAATTGCAAAAGGGCTATCAAAAGTTGCCAGTGTTGATGGAAGGCTAAATATTTCGTATCACTCATCTGGATGTAGAATTATTGATGACACTTACAACGCTAATTTAGAATCAATAAAAGCGGCAATCGATTTATTAGGTGAGTATCAATCGCCAAAGATTTTAGTTCTCGGTGATATGGCAGAACTTGGCGATCATACGAGGCAATCTCATGAAGAAATTGGTCGCTATGCATTAAGTAAAAATATTGATCGACTATATACTTATGGTGAATTTACAAAGTTATCACAGAATACATTCAATCCTGGAATGTCACTTTTTGGAAGACATTTTAATAGACATTCAGATTTAATCTGTGCGTTATTAATAGAGTTGAAAACAGTCGCGACCATTCTAGTTAAAGGTTCTAGAAGTTCTCATATGGAAAAAATAGTTCAATCCCTTTTAACAGTCGAACAGATTGATAAAAATATAAAATTAGCCAAAGTAGAGTTGCAAGACGAAACGGCTGAGGGAGAATTTTAAATGTTACTTTGGTTAGCCGATTATTTGGAGCAATATGTATCAGGTTTTAATGTATTCCAATACCTAACACTTCGAGGAATTTTAAGTGTCATTACTGCTTTTTTGATTTCGCTTTTATTAGGGCCATATATGATTAGAAAGTTGAGTCATAAACAGATCGGACAAACAATTCGTGATGATGGGCCGCAAACACATTTGAAAAAGTCAGGAACTCCTACGATGGGTGGAGCATTAATTTTAGCAGCCATTAGCATTTCAACTCTCTTGTGGGGTGAATTAAATAGCCGATTCATTTGGACTGTATTATTAACAACTTTAGGTTTTGGATTTGTTGGTTGGGTTGATGACTATCGAAAATTAATTTACAAAGACCCTAAAGGGTTGGCTTCGAGATGGAAATATTTTTGGCAATCAGCGATTGGAATAACGGCAGCTCTTTATTTATTTATGAGCGCAGAGTCAAATGTAGAGACTACTTTATATTTACCCTTTTTTAAAAATGTTGCGATCAACATGGGGTTCGGGTACATCATCTTTACTTATTTTGTCATTGTTGGAACAAGCAATGCAGTGAATTTAACTGATGGATTAGATGGGCTAGCTATATTGCCAACCGTTTTGGTAGCTAGTGCTTTAGGTGTTTTTGCTTATTTAACTGGTAATGTTAACTTTTCAGAATATTTATCGATCCCTTATGTGGCAGGTGCTGGAGAATTGATTATTTTTTGCGGAGCAATTGCAGGTTCAGGTTTAGGGTTTTTGTGGTTTAACACTTACCCAGCACAAGTTTTTATGGGAGATGTTGGCGCTCTTGCTTTAGGTGCTGCATTAGGCGTTGTAGCTGTTATTGTTAGACAAGAATTTGTATTATTTATTATGGGGGGCGTATTTGTAATCGAAACAGTTTCAGTCATTTTACAAGTTGCATCATTTAAATTGACAGGAAAAAGAATTTTTAATATGGCGCCTCTGCATCATCACTATGAATTAAAGGGTTGGCCAGAACCTAGAGTGATTGTGAGATTTTGGATCATCTCAGTTATTTTGGTTTTGGTTGGTTTGGCAACATTAAAATTAAGATAGCATAAAATAAAATAGAAAATAAAATGAGATCAATAATAGAACATAAGAACATCATATTTGGGCTTGGTAAGTCTGGGATGTCCTGTGCTCATTATTTTGATAGAAAAGGGATCGATTATACTTTAATTGATACACGATCTAACTTGCCAAATATGGAAGAAATATCACAATTAATAAACTGCAAAGCAAGTTACTTTGGTTTAATTGACGAAGTACTTTTAGATAGTTGTGAAAGGCTAATTGTTAGCCCAGGAATATCTCTTAAACATCCGTTTGTATCTCAAGCAAATAAACAAGATATTGATATATGTGGTGACATTGAATTATTTGCAAGAGACTGTGATAAAAAGGTTGTAGCAATTACTGGATCAAACGGTAAAAGTACTGTGACAGAATTAACTTACAAACTAATTTCGAAATCTGGCATTAATGTACAAATGGCTGGTAATATAGGTTTGCCAGTTTTAGATTATTTAGCAACCAACAATGACGAAAAATTACCAGAATTGTTTATCTTAGAATTATCAAGTTTTCAATTAGATCTAACTAAATCGCTTAAACCAGAAATCGCGGTGTTATTAAATATAAGTGAAGACCATATGGATCGTTATGAGTGTTTTAATGATTATGTCAACTCAAAAAGAACGGTCTTTAACGGAGCTAAACAAAGAGTTTTTAATTTTGATGATAAACGATGCTATCCATCGAAAATTGATTTTTCTGATTATGCCTTTTCTATTGAACAACAAGATATGAACGTGAGTTGTAAGACTGCCAAAATTTTAGAAGGCCAGTCTAAGGAAAGTAGAAGTTATAAACTTTGTATCAATCAAAAGACAGTTTTAGATTCAGCTGAGCTAAATATGATCGGAAATCATAATTATGCCAATACATTGGTTAGTATATCCATTCTAGAATTACTTAATGTAGAGCTAGATTCAAATGTTCTACAAACTTTATGTGATTACCAAGGAATGAAGCATCGTTTTCAATTAGTTTCCAAAAAATTCAATTGTCATTGGATCAATGATTCCAAAGCAACAAATGTAGGCGCAACTATTGCTGCATTAGAACATTTTGATTCAAATATAGAGCAGCGGTTAATTTTGATTGCTGGTGGTGATTCTAAAGAAAGTGATTTAAAACCACTGGTAAAAGAATTTGAGGATAAAGTAGAGAGCTTAATTTTGCTTGGAAAAGATGCTCAATTATTTGCTGATTTATCAAATAAAATAAAAGCATACTTTGTGAAGAATATGCAACAAGCTATTGAGAAAGCTAAATTTTTAATAGATGGTTTTTCGACTTCAAAGCAAACGACGGTACTTTTATCGCCTGCAAGTGCAAGTCTAGATATGTTTAAAGATTTTGAAGATAGAGGTGAACAATTTACCCATGCGATTGAGGTGCTGAAATGAATTTTCAAGTATCAACAATTGGCGAGTTTGTCAGTAAAGAAAATGTATCAAGGTTAAATCATGAACAGGTTTTATTTGATAAAATATTATTAGCTGTAGTTATTCTATTGGTTGCTATCGGTATTATTATGGTGACCTCTAGCTCTATGTATTACGCGCAGAATATTTTTAATGGGCACTCGTTTTATTTTATTAATCGACATATTGTTTATTTAGCGGTATCTTTTTTTATTGCGGCTATAGTGCTAACCCAGCCCGTTATTCTTTGGCAAAAATATGGACCATATTTATTGGTTGTTGGAATATTCTTTTTAATTGTGGTTTTGTTTGCAGGTAAAAGTGTTAATGGGAGTCAACGTTGGTTAAGTGTAGGTCCTTTAACCTTTCAAGTATCTGAAGTAGTAAAATTATTTGTTGTTGTTTACCTTGCAGGTTACTTAGTAAGAAGAACGGATGAAATCCAAAACCAGTTAGCTGGATTTTTTAAGCCACTTATTGTGCTCGCTTTAATTTCGGGATTGTTACTATTAGAGCCAGACTTTGGAGCAACGGTTGTTATTATATCAACTAGCATGGCAATGTTATTTTTAGGCGGTGCAAAGTTATGGCAATTTATTGGGGTGGCAACTAGCGTTGGAGCAACATTAATTGGCATCGCCATTTATCAACCCTACAGACTACAAAGAATTTTAACGTTTATGGATCCTTGGGCTGATCCTTTTGGAAGTGGGTATCAATTAACCCAATCATTAATAGCTTTTGGACGAGGGAATATTTTTGGTCAAGGTTTGGGGAATAGTTTACAGAAGCTATCTTATTTGCCTGAAGCACATACTGATTTTATTTTTGCCGTTTTAGCAGAAGAGCAGGGTCTAATTGGTGTCTTTATTATATTGTCTCTATTTTTCATATTATTTTATAGAAGCATGAAGATTGGTCGAATGGCTTTAATGCAACAAAGGGCTTATTCAGCTTATTTAGCCTACGGAATTGGCTTTTGGTTAACGTTCCAAGCTTTGATTAATATCGGTGTCACAAGTGGTGCTTTACCTACCAAAGGGTTAACGTTACCTTTTGTTAGTTACGGAGGTAACAGTCTATTAATTTGTAGCATTGCAATTGCTCTATTGTTGCGTGTTGATTATGAGAATAGATTGGTTGCGAATAACTTACTTAATGCAGAAGATTCAGAAATAAAATACTTATCTCTATCAAGTGAGAAGAAAGATATTAAAACAAAAAAGAGGAAGCAATAAAATGACTTCTTCTAATATTCAAAATAATTCTGAAAAGCGTGTTCTGATTATGGCTGGTGGTACTGGAGGGCATATATTCCCAGGATTAGCCGTGGCAAAAGAACTACAAAAAAGAGATTGGAATGTATTTTGGTTAGGCAGTCATAAAGGAATGGAAGAAGAAATTCTAGCTAAAACTAATATTTCATTGAGTTTGATCCACGTAGCTGGTTTACGTGGTAATGGTTTGTTGGGTTGGTTAAAAGCACCGTTTTTAATTTCCAAGTCAGTGATGAGTACAATCGTTATTATTAAGAAAATAAAACCTCATTTAGTGATTGGTTTTGGTGGTTTTGTATCAGGCCCTGGTGGATTAGCTGCTTACCTTTTAGGAATTAAACTATTTATACATGAACAAAATGCTATCGTAGGCATGACTAATCGATACTTATCTAAGCTTGCAAATAAAGTATTTCTTGGTTTTCCAAATGCTTTTGGTGATAAAAATGTAAAAAGTGATAAAAAAATAAGCGTTGTTGGAAACCCTATCAGAGATGAAATTAAAAGTATTATTAGAATTGAAAAAAAACTGACTGAAAATCTAAATTTGTTGGTGATAGGTGGTAGTCGCGGCGCAAGAGCTCTTAATTTAAAATTACCAAAAATATTAAACTCTATCACGGCTAAAAGATTAAAAGTGATTCATCAATCAGGTAAAGGTAATCTGGAATCAACGATTAAAGAATATCAAAAAATATCATGTGATGTTGAAGTGTTCGAGTTTATTGAGAATATAGCTGAAAGTTTGGCTTGGGCTGATGTTGTCATTTGCCGATCTGGAGCATCAAGTGTTGCTGAGATTGCTGCAGTTGGTTTGACAGCAATATTTGTTCCTTTTCCCTTTGCTGTTGATGACCATCAGTATTTTAATGCTTTATGGTTGTCTGATAATAATGCTGGAGTAATCATTAGAGATAATGATTTGGGTTCTATGGAATCCAAAAAAATAATTTCAGATTTGTTAAGTTCTAAAAATGAAATAATTAGTATGGGTATCCGGGCTAAAAAAATAGCATATTTAAACGCAGCCGAGGATATAGCTGATGAGTGTGATAGTTTGATTAAAAAGACATTTGAAAAAGAAAGTTTAAAGGTTGCCTAATGTTAGAACAACAAATATCAAATAACCAAAACATACCAGAAATGAGGCGAATAAAACGTATTCATTTTGTTGGTATAGGCGGTGCCGGAATGTGTGGTATTGCTGAAGTGTTAATTAATCAAGGTTATTTTGTTACAGGTTCAGACCCAATAAAAAGTGAAACGACGGAACGATTAATTTCATTAGGTGCACAAGTTTACAATAGCCATTCTGCAAATAATATTTTAGGTGTTGATGTAGTTGTAGCAAGTACAGCTATATCAAATAAAAATGTTGAGATTGAAGCTGCGAGAGAACGAAGAATTCCGGTTGTACCGAGAGCAGAAATGTTGGCAGAACTTATGCGTTTTAGACACGGAGTAGCAGTAGCGGGTACTCATGGAAAAACAACTACAACCAGTTTGTTAGCAACAATTTTTGCTGAAGCAGGACTTGATCCAACCTATGTTATTGGCGGATTACTTAATCGTTTAGGATCCAATGCTAAGTTAGGAAAGAGTCGATATTTTATTGCTGAAGCTGATGAGAGTGATGCTTCATTTCTGCATTTACAACCAATGGTTTCAATTGTTACTAATATTGATATGGATCACATGGATACTTATGACGGTGATTTTGAAAAACTAAAAAAGACATTTATAGAGTTTATTCATAACTTACCATTTTATGGTCTTGCCGTTCTTTGCGGAGATGATGAATCGATTCTTTCTATCATTCCAAAATTGAATAGACCCTATGTGACCTATGGATTTAATGACGGAGTAGATTATCAAGCCGTTGAGGTTAAACAAAAAGGAATCGTAAGTGAATATAAGATTAAGAGAAAAAATAAACCAGGATTAATTAAAATCATTTTAAATATGCCTGGTAAACATAATGTTCTAAATTCGTTGGCTGCTTTCGCCGTTGCAAATGAAGATAATGTTAACGGTGCTTCTATTGCTCAAGCTCTTGAGAGTTTCTCGGGCATCGGTCGTCGTTTTCAAAGTCATGGAGTGTTTGCAACGGAAAAAGGCGAGATTGAATTAGTCGATGATTATGGACATCATCCCACAGAAATAAAAGCGACCATAGAGGCTGTCAAAAGTGGTTGGAAAGATAAACGTTTAGTGATGGTATTTCAACCTCATAGGTACACCAGAACAAGAGATCTTTATGAAGATTTTGCCAGTATTTTAAGTAATGTTGATTTATTAATTATGTTAGATGTTTACCCTGCAGGGGAAAAAACTATTGCTGGAGCAGATAGTCGTTCTCTCTGTAGAACTATAAGGCAACATGGGAAAACGGAACCAGTATTTGTAGAGAAAATTGAAAATTTAGATAGTGCAATTAATGCGGTTATCAACGATGGTGATTTATTGTTAACGCAGGGGGCTGGTAATATTGGTGGAATTGCAAAGGCATGGGCAAAAAATAAATTATCATTTATTAAAAAAAACTGAGAATTAAGAAGGTTATCAAACAAATAGAATGAGTAACATTAATCAAAATTTAACGAGAGACTTTGGGCGGGTTGGCGTGCTCTATGGAGGAAAAAATGCTGAACGTGAAATTTCTCTTCTCTCGGGTAATGCTGTTTATGATGCTTTAATTAAAGAAGGTGTTAATGTAGTAAAAATTGATACTAAAGAAAATTTGTTAAATAAGTTGATTTCGGAAAAAATAGAAAGAGCCTTTATTGTATTGCATGGAAGAGATGGCGAAGACGGTGTTGTACAAGGTTTTTTAAAGTATTTAAATATACCTTATACTGGTAGTGATACAGAGAGTTCTGCATTAGCGATGAATAAAGGACATAGTAAAAATATAATTCAGAGTAATGATATTGATACTGCATCTTTTATTTGGTTTGATGAAAATAAAAATTATCTATTAAAAGATGCTATTGAAACGATTGCAAAACTGAATTTACCATTATTTGTAAAACCTGTTAGAGAAGGATCTAGTGTTGGAATGTCTAAAGTTGAATCGGCTACATCTTTGGTTTCAGCGGTAGAACTTGCTCAGGAATATGATTCAGTAATGATTGAGCAATATATTCCCGGTCGAGAATATACAGTTACTATTCTAAACGGTGAAGCATTACCAAGTATTAGTATGGTAACGCCTAATTGTTTTTATGATTATGATGCAAAATATCAGTCAGATAAAACACAGTACTTTTGCCCAAGTGGATTAAATGATGATGATGAATCTGAAGTTCAACAATTAGCATTGCGTTCATTTAAAGCATTAGGTTGTTCAGGTTGGGGGCGGGTAGATTTTATTAGAGATGAAGTTAGTAATAAATTTATGTTGTTAGAGGTTAATACTGTGCCAGGAATGACCAAAACTTCACTTGTTCCAAAGTCGGCTTTTACACATGGATTATCATTTGAAAAGCTTGTGATTGAAATATTAAAAACATCCTTTGGTTCTAATTATTCTGCTATGGGAAGTGACCATGAGTAGAAAAATGGCAGTTAGAACTAAAGATGAAAAAAATAGAGAAACAATATTTTCTCTGTTTAGTTTTTTTGGAGATACAAAGCCTGTTATAGAGAAACTATTCAAATTAACGTTACTTACTGGTTTTGTTATTGTATGTGTACTTCTTTTTAATACAGTAAAACAGGCTGTTTTTGAACAATGGAAAGTAACAGAGATTTCTATTAATCATAATTTAAAGCAAGTAGAACCTCGTCAAATTGCACAAATACTTGAAAAAGATGAGTTTGCTTATTTGCTACAGATTGATGTAGTTAGTTTACAAAACGAAATTAAAAATTTGGAATGGGTTAAGCAAGTTGAAATAAGAAAAAAATGGCCAAATACCATTGAAATAATACTTGAGGAATATATCCCGATCGCTAGAATAAATGAACATATTTTAATTGATTCAGGAATATTGATTATGGCTAATAGCTTGGAACAATTTAGTCACTTACCAATGATCAACTTTAGAAATGATACTAAGAAATTTAATTACCTAGAATTGATTGAACAATTGAATAAGATTCAAAGTAATCTTGGTCAAGTTGGCGTTAGTATTGAGTCATTAAATATCAGTGAAAATTTTTCTTGGACTATTAATACTTCGAAAGAACTTGAAATTAAACTTGGTAGAAAGTTACCGTTGCTACGCATTGAAAGGCTGATTAGCTCACTGTCTTTTATAGATGACTTAGAACGGGTTAAAACAATTGACTTGCGTTATAACAATGGCTTTGCTGTGAGTCGAAAAAATGAATTAAAAGATGTAGAAAAATTACCAGGATAAACAGTAGTTGAATAAAAATAGTAAGTGAATAATTTTCTAAAAAACGATGGATAAAAGAGACATAGAATCATGTCAAAAGTAAATGAAAAAAAATTAATTGTTGGTTTGGATATTGGAACTTCAAAAGTCGTTGCGATCGTTGGAGAAATTAGCCAAGACGGTACAGCCAATGTAAGAACCGATATTATTGGGATTGGTTCACACCCATCCAAAGGATTAAAAAAAGGTGTAGTGGTTAATATTGAGTCGACCGTACAGTCCATTCAAAGAGCGGTAGAAGAAGCTGAACTCATGGCGGGTTGTCAGATCCATTCGGTTTTTGCTGGAATTGCAGGTAGCCATATTAGTAGTTTGAATTCTCATGGTATCGTCGCTATTCGAGATAGTGAGGTCAATGCTAGTGATGTTGAACGCGTCATTGATGCTGCAAAAGCAGTTGCGATTCCAGCGGATCAAAGAATTATCCATGTGTTACCTCAAGAATTTGTGATTGACAATCAAGAGGGAATTCGAGAGCCGATTGGAATGTCTGGAGTGAGATTAGAAGCAAAAGTTCACATGGTTTCTGGAGCAGAAAGCGCGGCACAAAATATTTTCAAATGCATTAAGCGGTGTGGTCTTGACGTTGATGATATTATTTTGGAACAGCTCGCTTCAAGTTATTCCATTTTAACTGAAGATGAAAAAGAGCTAGGTGTTTGTTTAGTTGATATTGGCGGTGGTACCACAGATATCGCAATTTTTACAGAAGGTGCAATTAGGCACACAGCGGTTATTCCTATAGCGGGTGATCAAGTAACCAATGACATTGCAGTTGCATTAAGAACTCCGACTCAATTTGCAGAAGATATCAAAATTAAATATGCCTGTGCATTAAAACAGTTAGCATCATTAGACGATATGATTGAAGTACCAGGCGTTGGTGGACGTGATCCTAAAAAGATGTCACGTCAAACGTTAGCTGAAGTGGTAGAGCCAAGGTATGAAGAATTATTTACTTTGATTCAAGCTGAATTAAGACGCAGCGGATTCGAAGAAGTGATCCCTGCGGGTGTCGTTTTGACCGGAGGATCTTCCAAAATGGAAGGGTTAATTGAACTTGCCGAAGAAGTTTTTCACATGCCTGTTCGGCTAGGATTGCCAAAAGGTATCGGTGGACTTGTTGACGTTGTAAAGAACCCGATTCATGCAACAGGCGTAGGTTTATTGCTTTATGGGCAACAACAAAATTTTCATAATAATTCATTTGTAGACGAAAGCAGTTCCTTCAATGGGATCTTTAGTCGGATGAAGCGATGGTTTAGTGGTTTTTAGAGACTGGCTTAAATGGTTAGTTTCAAATAGTTAGATTTCAATAAATACATTTTTAATTTTTATACTTTAGTTTTTACAAAATAATTTTTTAACTGGGAACGTTGACATAACGAAGGGGAAATATCATGCCAAATATGTTTGAAATAATGGATAGTCCGAGCAGTAATGCGGTTATCAAAGTTATCGGAGTCGGAGGAGGTGGCGGCAATGCAGTTGAGCATATGCTTAAATCTAATATTGATGGTGTTGAATTTGTTTGTGCAAATACTGACGCACAAGCTTTAGAGCGCTCATCTGTGAAAACATCTATTCAATTGGGTAGCGAAATCACTAAAGGTTTAGGTGCTGGTGCAAATCCAGAAGTTGGTCGTCAAGCTGCACTTGAAGATCGTGAGCGAATATCTGAATTGTTAAATAATACTGATATGGTGTTTATTACTGCAGGTATGGGCGGTGGAACTGGAACTGGTGCTGCTCCTGTTATTGCAGAAATTGCAAAAGAAATGGGTGTATTAACAGTTGCTGTTGTCACTAAACCATTTATCTTTGAAATGAAGAAAAGAATGAAAGTGGCTGAGCAAGGAATCAGCGAATTGCGCCAGCATGTTGATTCATTAATTATTGTGCCTAATGACAAAGTTCTTAGTGTAATGAAAGGTAAAAAATTAACGGAGGCTTTCCGTGCTGCGAATGATGTTTTACATGGAGCAGTGCAAGGTATTGCTGAGTTAATGACATGTCCTGGTTTGATTAACGTAGATTTTGCGGATGTTAAAACAGTGATGTCAGAAAAAGGCATGTCTATGATGGGCAGTGGCGTTGGACAGGGCGAAGATAGGGCTATTCGAGCTGCTGAGTTAGCTGTTTCAAGTCCATTACTTGAAGATGTTGATTTATCTGGTGCTAAGGGGATATTAGTCAATATAACCTCTAGTGATGATATGAGTATTGATGAGTTTTCTGAAGTCGGTAGCGTGGTACAAGAGTTTGCTGCTGATGATGCGACCGTTGTTATTGGAACAGCAATTGATCCAGAATTGAAGGATGAAATTCGTGTAACTGTTGTTGCAACAGGTATAGGTGGTGCTAGTGACGCCGCAGTAAAACCACCTGTTCTTTCAGAAGTAAAGAAAGAAAGCCCTATTAAAGCAGATGGTACGACTGATTATGGTAAACTTCAACAACCCACGGTGATTAGAAATAATGCTGGTCAAACAAAGCAAGCGGTTGGAAGTGACATGGAGTATCTAGATATTCCAGCATTTTTGCGAAAGCAGGCAGATTAGTCGTAAACCTCTCTTGTTAGATCCCTATCCCAAGGAGAGAGGTTTATTTATTAGAATCGATTTTATAGTTTCTTTTTATTCAAGATGAGAACAAGTCGGTTTTACTAGCAATGTAAGTGATTGGTTTTTTTGCAGTTATTCATGGAGTTGATTAAAAAACAACCAGAAATAATGTGATCTTCTGTTAGATTATGTTAATATTTTAAAATTATGCAATCATCTGGTCGGATGAGTGAGTGCGTTTTTATGCAAGTACCGATTTTGATGTAACTTATGAAAGTGGATTTTAATGTGATGCAACTAATTGTTGCGAAAGTGCCAAATGGAATTGTTGATGAAGTAACTTCGTTATTTAAGTAATTTCTTTTGGGGAACTTAAACGCCATGATTAGACAAAGAACATTAAAAACAGCTATAAGAGCAACCGGTGTAGGACTTCATACTGGCGAAAAAGTGTTTCTTACTCTCAGACCGGCTCCCGTTGATGCAGGTATAATCTTTCGTCGAGTTGATTTAGATCCCGTAGTTGAAATAACGGCTGTACCCGAAAATGTTGGAGATACTTCTCTTTCGACCTGTTTAATTAAAGATAATGTGCGAATATCGACTGTTGAACATTTATTAGCAGCTATGGCTGGTTTAGGCATTGATAACGCAATCATTGATGTCTCAGCACCTGAAGTGCCAATTATGGATGGTAGTGCAGGTCCTTTTGTTTTCTTATTGCAGTCTGCTGGTATTGAAAAACAATCAAAAGCGAAAAAATTTATTCGTATCAAAAAGCGAGTGGAAGTGACTGATGGAGACAAAAAGGCTATTTTTGAACCTTTTGATGGTTTTAAAGTTTCCTTTGCAATCGATTTTGATCATCCGGTTATTTCAGCTAGCGCAAGTTTTTCAGAAGTCGATTTTTCTGCAACGTCCTTTGTAAAAGAAATTAGTCGGGCTAGAACCTTTGGATTTATGAATGATATAGAGCACCTGCGTTCTAAAAATTTAGTTCGCGGTGGTAGCATGGATAATGCTATCGTACTAGACGACTACCGCGTACTAAATGAAGACGGTTTACGCTACGATGATGAATTTGTAAAACACAAAATTTTAGATGCGATTGGCGATCTTTACTTACTTGGAAATAGCCTAGTGGGTGCATTTACCGGAGTAAAATCAGGCCATGCCTTAAATAATCTTTTACTTAGAGCTCTCGTTGCCGATAAAGAAGCATGGGAAGTGGTCACTTTTGAAGATAATGATTTAGCACCCATTTCTTATATTATGAACCCTGGTATGGCAGTATAAAAAAATTGTTTAACTAAAAACCGAGCATTACTCGGTTTTTAAGTCTTTATACCCTAATACTTCAATATAAAATATTTCAAGATAAATTTCTAAGTACTACTTATAGTATAAAAGGAAATAAATATTAATTTGTGTCAAGGCATTATTCTGGTTGAACAACAATTTCAATTTTAGATAAACCACTATAACCAGCGGCTCTAAAATCAGAGAGTAAATCAGGTAACTTAAAGCGTAGCTTGTTTGCCCAGACCGATGAGTTTACGGCAATCACTAAAGTACTACTTCTTAGATTGATAACTCGACAATGTTTAGCAATATCGTCAGTTAAAAGTTGAGGTAGTTGATTTTTTAGTTCGCTAATGGTTGACAATCGATGCATTAAAAATTGAACATCGCCGTTAGGATCCGTTAAAAGCGTGTTAACCGTTTGTGGTCGTTTTTTTGCCATTGAATTGTACATTTTATAGTTTGAGAAAAAGTAAATTAATATGGTTGAGATTAGTTGGACTGAAATTAATAAGAATTGAATTTAAAGTATACCCAAAATTGAAACAAAACCCTACAGAATAAAACTATGAGTATCACTATTTTAAAAAGAAGTTCCCACGGTATGCAAAGTGTTAAATTGCGTAGCCGTTATCTATATAGCTTTGGGATGTTTCTTGTTGTACTTCCACTTATAGCGGCTTATTGGGGTTATAACTACGCACTATCAAGTAAAAAAATCATAGTTGTTCAAGCTGAAACTATCAACCAGTGGCAACAAGAATTACAAAATCAAAAACAAGAAATCGATAATGCCAAATTAGCTTCAGAACAAAAACTGAATGCCATGACCGCTAGATTAGCGATGTTACAAGCGCATGTAAGAAGATTAGATGTTGCTGGTGAACGAATATTAAGTATTTCAGGCATTGACGCAAAAGAATTTAATTTTAAACAGAGTCCTGCTTTAGGTGGGCCAAATAGCCAAGGTACAAAAAACTTAAATATAAATAAAGCGAAAAGTAGCCTTTCAATTAATGACTCCTTTGCCAATGTAGAGTTACTTTTAGAATCAAGAGAGCAGCAAATGATGGTTTTAGAGTCATTGTTGATGGATAAGCATATGGGAGTGGAACGATTCATTTCTGGTCGTCCTACAAGAGCTGGTTGGTTATCGTCTTTTTATGGCAAACGAATTGATCCTTTTAATGGTAAGCCTGCTTGGCATGGGGGAATTGATTTTGCTGGTACTGAAGGTGATTTTGTTTATTCAACTGCTGCCGGAGTTGTGACTTGGGTTGGTAATCGATCAGGCTACGGACTTTTGATTGAAATAAGTCATGGTGATGGATTAGTGACTCGATATGGACACAATAAAAGCGCTCAAGTGAAAGCGGGTGATGTTGTAAGCAAAGGGCAGGCAATTTCAACCATGGGGAACTCTGGGCGTTCTACTGGGGCTCATGTTCATTATGAAATTTTAATAAATGGTCGAGCTAAAGATCCACTTAAATATGTTAATCGTAAAGCTAAGAAGTCTTAAATGAAAATTTGCCCTCCTTAAATCAAATTTTGATTTAAGGAGGGCTGTTATATTCAAATAATTCCAAATTGATCCAATCCTGTTCATAATCCAAGCTATGAGAGCGATCATGACATTAAAACAATTAGATATATTAGTTTCCTTACGTCTATAGTGATATTGTGCCAGTCATATATTGAACACCATTTCCAGATATTAGCACTCTATCACCAGCAACCTCGCATTCAATAGATGCGCCTCTCTTTGATGCTTGAAATGCCTTTAACTGAGATTTACCAATTCTTTCAGACCAAAAAGGTGCTAATCCAGTGTGTATTGATCCTGTCGCTTGATCTTCATTATTTCCATTGGCAGGCCAAAAGTACCTTGAAATAAAATCAAATTCATCAGAGTTTGAAGGTGCAGTGACAACAACATCCAATGGATGAAGCTTTTTGATGAAATCATTATTGGTTTCAACGTTTAAAACATCATCTTCAGAATCATAAATAGCGAAATAGGCTTGAGCATTCTTATGTATTTCTTTTGGTTTGATCGATAGACCTTTTAGTAATTCTCTTGGATAACTCTCAATTAGTTCAGGTTTTGTATTTGGAAAACTCATTTGGATTTTACCTGAATCTAACTTCTTTATAGTTAACTCTCCGACGGTCTTTGCGGTAAAGTCTAAAGAATTTAGGTCACTAAACTTTCCAAATAAAACAAATGCGGAAGCCAGGGTGGCGTGACCACAAAAGTCGATTTCCTTTATGGGTGAAAACCATCGAATAGCATATATTCCAGAACCATTATTAACCAGAAAAGCTGTTTCTGACAGGTTGTTTTCTGATGCTATTTTTTGCATAAGAGGTTCATTTAACCAGTTATCAGTGATTATGACTGCGGCGGGATTTCCTCCAAATACTTTGTTGGTGAAAGCGTCTATTACGTTTATTTCTAGATTAATTGGAATCATTTTTTACCTAAGGTTACTAATTGTAAATTTTCGACTGGATAATCAACAGTGAGATATATTAAAGATACCTAATCATCTAAAACTATCAAGTAATATCTATCCTTTCTTGTGCTCATATCGCGCTAACATACTTTGATTCCCAATCAATCCGCCTTGATGAATATACAATACATTCTTATGAGGATTTTTTTGTAAATAATCCAATAAACAACGCCATCCAATGGGATCATAAAGTAAATCGAATTCAATGTTGGTTTGCTGTTTTAGATTTAACCAAAGTTCATAATGTTCTCTATAGAGTTTTCCGAAGTGATATTTCTTTTTTGTCGGTAATATTGTTGGCCAATTTTTTGGTTCGCTAGATAACTCTGAAAATTGTTTTTCTAAATATTCATCATCGCCAACGCAAGCACAGGTGATAACTGAAAATTTTATTTTTGAATGACGTAAAAATGAATTAAGGAATAGGGAGGTTGTTCCTGTACCGGATGGTAGCATAATTAACATTTCACCTATTCCTTCCCCTTGACAGTAATTTTCTATTTCTTTCGCTAGTTTTTCTATTCCACATTTTGCTTGTTCGCAATGTGCGCCTTCAGGAATAAATAAAGTATCATCTGGTGAACCATTTTCTTTATCTTGGATGAAGTTGTTAATAGAGGAGAAAGTATTATTTTGCTCTTCACTTTCCCAAGGGAGCACTTTTGCGCCTAGTTTGGTAGCCTGTGCGTAATTTCCAGTCGGATTATCTTGTAACCATTTTGGAATATTATGGACGTAAAATTCTAATTGCCATTGCTTTAATTTTGCCAAAGCAGCCATTGAACAAAGTGAGTTAGATTGTACTGAACCATAACTAACTAATTTTTTGGTATAAGGAAAGTCATGCTCAAGAAAGTAGCTGAGCTTTCTCGCTTTATTTCCTGAAAAGAGTTCGTCTAGAAGATCATCTCGTTTTATTAAAAAATCAGAACCTTTATACTTAACTAGCTCAATAGGGGATGATTCTAACGTCAACTTTTGAGTCATTGTTTTTTAGTTAATAGTGACCTAAATAGGAACAGCATTAATCCAGCCCAAACAATAACTGCAACATAAAGCATTCCTTTTGATAAATATAACAGTGGGTTAAATTCAGATGAAAGAGCAAGGTTATAGGTTGCTACTGCGTACATTCCTAAAGGAAAAACAATGCTCCATTGCATTGGTTCGTATTTGAGGGGGACTTTATTATAAATATGCTTCCACAAACCGATGATGACCAGTAATGGTATCCACCATGTTGCCCATGTCCAAAGCATCATGGATAAGAGTTGTACCACGGGTCTTAAATCAGTCAAAAGGGGAATCACGGGGGCAGTTAATAATAAACTACTACCGGCATTTGCGCTTATAGCGGCAGCTCCCATCACTACCCACATTAGAGGAGAGTAGTCGCTTGCTTCCATATTCATAAAGAAAATTCGATAGCAAAATAATGTAACAAAAATGGCATAAAAAATCATGCCGAGAGACCAAAGCATATGAATTTCTACCATCATATAAGATGAGTATTCACCTAATTCTCCTGCTATTTTTGTTCCTAAAAGAACTAGAGACTGTGTACCAACAATTAGAATCAGCCAACCACCGTGCACTACATTGACCTCTCTATCTTTATGGGCGAAACATAAAGAGGCAAAACCAAAATACATCAGTGCAGACCAATATAGAAAAGAAACAACCCAGCAAGCGATGGCAAGCTGAATAAATCCTTTATGGAAGACTAAAATACCGCAAATATTAGTGGCGGCTACAAATGTAAAGAATATGAAAGTCGTTTTAGGATTGGTAAGGTTTTCTATAACGGCTTTAGGAAACCTAAATAATCGCCACGTATATAAGAAGGTCAATACAAACCAAGTCAGAATGGCGAGTATTAAAAGAACTTCTGAAATAATCGAATAGCCTTGAAAATCTAAAGCAATCGAGATGATTCCAGTCGCCATGGTCATTGCAAAATAGCCTGGGTAGAGGTCTTTTAACCAAAGTTTTTCTTGTACGGACATAATATGGTAAGTCTATTTAGCTTTGAGGATTTTTGATACTCTCATCTTAAACTGACTATGACAAGATAGGCAACCATCAATTAGTTCGTGATAATTAGAAATAACACTCTTCATATCATTATCTTTGGCTGCTTTGGTTATTTCGACGGCAGTATTGTGTACTTTGCCATCTAACTCTTTAAATTTAGGCATTTCTTTTCCTAGGTAACCCATGATTTTTTTCATTGTTGGCATACCAGGGTTCGGATGATCGGCAATATTTTTGGCCGCCTGTTCTATCTTTTTTAAGTCATCGTAAAAAATCCCTTCATTTAACATTTGGGTATCTTTTAATAATCCTTGCATGACTAACTTTAATCGGTTTTCTGAAGTGTTAACAGTTCCTCCTTGGGCTGAAATACTTCCAATATTTAAAATAATTATAGATGTTAGTAACAATAGATTTTTTGTTGTCATATTCATAGTTTCTCTTAGTTAAGTGTAAAATTAAAGTTGAATTTAATGTTTTATATAATTTATTCCAGATATCTTATTTTAAATGTTTAATTTACGTTTGTTCTGTAATAGCCAAAATCTTTCAATACAGAATATAAACAAGGTATAACAAATAGCACCAATAGGATCGATATAGCAACACTAAATACGATACTAGTGGCTAATGGAATTAGTGAAGGAATAATGCATTGCGGTGATAAAAATTATAATTAATTACCTTTTAATCTAACAGCCATGACATCACATTTAGCGCCATGTAATATAGCATTTGCAGTAGAGCCTAAAAGCAGTCTAACACCATGACGACCATGGCTGCCTGTAATGATTAAATCAACATCATTTTCATAGGCGTAAGATAATATTTCATCACCAATATAACCTTGTTTTACTTTAAGTATTGCATCAGGAATATTAAGTTCCCGCTTAAGTTTTGAAAGCGATTTCTTTGCCTGCTCGATAACCATATCTATCGTATCTTGAAAATTATAAACAATAGCACTTTCACCCACAGGATACACTGTTGGCATAGGTTCAATAATATGAATAATACTCAATCTTGCACCAGTCAATTTTTGTAATAAAATGGCACGTTCATTAATTTGATAGCTTTCATCTGACAACTCTGTAGATAATAGAATGTGTTTGTACATCATATTCTCCTTTCAAAATAATTTAATACAAAAAGTATATTTTTAGAATATCAATATTTTGTAAAATGACTATATCATGAGTGGACTTGATGAATGGTGACCTAGGTCAATTTGATAATTCAAATTGAGTAAAGGATAATAACCAAGGCTTAAATATTTATAAAATAGAATTGATTATTTTATTCTTTGCTATTTGGTTCTATTCACATTAATTTGTTGATTCTTGATCTAAATCGCTGATTTTGAATGTTTTTCGTTTAAATTATAGAGAAACAATGATTTTCTCGACATTTATTGGATCTAGATTATGAGTAATGAACGTATAAGCAAGAATGCGGAAGAAATTCAAAATTGGAGCATGGTTTTTCCAAACCAAGCGAATCCTAATGGCAATATGTTTGGTGGTGATTTACTAGCGATAATGGATACAACTGCCGCTATGCCCACCGAGCGATTTTCTCAAACAGAAGTTTCGATGGTAACTGTTGAGGCGGTTCATTTCGCTGAATCTTGTAGAAGGGTAACAACCTTAAAACGACGGCAAAATTTGTGGCTGTAGGGAATCCTTCTATGATGGTGGAAACTTTAGTTTACATGCCTTTGCACCTTACTCAGTAATATGCCGAAGATCTTGAAATATCAGAGAACTAAGCTACATTTGCATGCAACTCCAAAATACCTGAGTTAAATACAGAGGCATGTTAGTTTAAGTCTTTTCCAATAGAGAAATGAGCCTGAAGGGAGTTGAGTCAATTAGGCGCGTTTTTTATTCTGTTCAAAGATCTGGTTGAATAATTTTAGTTTCTCTTTTTGAAGCAATTCAGCGGCTTGATTATCGGTCATCTTCATTGCTTGCGCTTCCAGTATTTCAAAAGTGACGTGAGGTTTCAAATATTTTTTTGCTTGCGGTAATGATTTTAATTTATCAAAAGGCGTCATCATTTTTTCATAAGGATATTTTTTCTGAATTTTACCTTTATCATCAGTGATTGTTTCAGGAAAAAAACAAGATCTATGGAAGTTAATAGAGGGGACTAAAAAACCTAGACTTAATTCATTTATTTTTGG
>Ga0256845_1000447_pt1 | contig 39090 bp, 37 predicted proteins | sample RiftiametaG_FD_189101 | JGI IMG/M metagenome (GOLD analysis project Ga0256845, IMG submission 189101) | Tube worm associated microbial communities from hydrothermal vent at the East Pacific Rise, Pacific Ocean - Riftia | ecosystem: Host-associated > Annelida > Integument > Unclassified ...
TTTAGAGGTCAAAATTCGCTGACTTACTTGTCCTAAATTGAGTAAAATAAGCTGAAGAAAATTTGCGAAAAAAAGCGTGAGAATTACAGAACTGAAAAATAAAAAAAGCTAAGCGATGGTTACCAACAACTGGATATAGTGCATATGCACTATATCCAACTTATAGTTTTTGTTTTTTCAAATATATAAATAAAAAATTAAATCTCTTGTAAAGGTTGTTCTTATTATGCCTGTGATAATTAATCGAAGAATAGTCGTTTAATTAACGTTTAATATTCGATTATTAAACGGCTGTTTTGAAGCATAGGGTAAACAGATTTACTGCTTAGTTTTTCTTAAATAAATGAGAGACCTCTTATCTAGGTTACTTTAAGTATCCGATAATTAGAGCTATTTAAAAAGCATATGTTAAACCACCCAATACACCAAATTGTTGAGAAGGGTAATCTTGCCATCTTTGGTATTTAACCGAACCAATATTGTTAAAATTGATGAATGCAGAAAGCTTTTTAGTGTAACGGTATTCAAAGCTAATGTTAGCATCAAAAACACCGCTTAAGCTTTGAGCTTGTTCGGTAACAATAAACGTGTTGTTACTTGTTGTGGTAACAAATTCTTGTGCATATTGTTTACCAATGTAAAACAAGTCTGCACGTACTAGTATTTTGTTTCCTAAATCATAAATTCCCGATAAGCTAATTTTTAGGTCAGGTTTGTGCCAAGCTTCTAAGGCATTTTTGGTAGTGTAAAAATAGTAATCACCATTTAAAATAAATTTCCATTTTTCTAATTTTTGGTAAGCCAATTCACCATTTAATTTCATTACATCCAAGGTGTCATAAACTACCGTAAATTGGTTTTTAAAATGACTTTTCATATCTTTTACATACAAAGGCATACTTTCAATTTTTTGTTTGCTAAAGCTTGTATTAAAAGTAATGTTAGAGGTTAAACTTCCTCTAACTCCTAAGTAAATGTCATACTTTTTATTGGTGTTTTGTATCGCTATATTAGTAGTGTTTACAAAAGGGTTTTCTGCATAAAAACTACCTAAACTATTGGCTTGTAATCCACCCGTAATTCCAACATAAGGAATAATAATATCATCGGCAATGTTGTATTTAAATTCTGCTTGCGGGTAAAAGTGGAACTTGGTATTTTCAAACGAGTTTAAGTACAATCCTAAACCAACTTGAAATTCCCATTTATCAGCAGTAGTGCTAATGTGAGGTAATAAACCTACAAACATATTATTACTTAACGTTAAAGGGTTAATTAGCTTGTCGTAATTAAACTCCATACTAATTTCGTATTTCTCTTTTTTATGAAACTTACTTAAACTTCCTGTCATGTTAAAGTTGTTTTCCGATACATCATAAAAATCATTTAAATGATAGTAGGCAACATTTACATCGTAATCAAACTGGTCAGTTTTGGTGTAGTTTCGTGTTAAACTTAATGCTCCAGAATAAGTTGTTAAACGTTGTTTAATATCATTTTCGCTAGCAATAATAAAACCAGCATCTTGTGGAGTGCCATAATAATGGTTTACATTTCTATTAAAATCAAAACTACCTTCGATGGTAAAATCTTTTAAAAATCGTTTCCCAAAAACACCTAATCTGTTATCAGAAAAACCACTATAATCAATTTTTGAAATTCCCGAAGAAGAAAAATGCTTTCCTAAAATTCCCCAGCCCCATTTTTTTGATCGCTTGGCATTGTAATATAAATCTACTAATGGAGTGGTATTGGTTCCGAAACCAACTTTAGCATAACCTCGGTATAATTTAACCAACGGTTCACCTTTAATTTTTGCTGGTTTAATGGGGTTAATTGCAAAATCTACAAGAACTTGCCTGTCTAAAAATTGGTAAGTTAAATGCGGGTTAATCTTACCAGTATCTTGTATGGTTGGATTGTCTTTTATTTTGTAAGCATCATTTAAAAAAGGGGTGTAGTCTGCCACAGATTTTATGGTGTCAGATGTTATGTCGTTAGGCTTTTGCTGAGCAAAACTTGTAGCGCTTAACATGCTAAATCCAATAGCTAAAAGAATGTTGGTTGTTATCTTATTCTTCATCTTTTACCTCCTCTATTTTTTGTGGTGCTTGAGGAAGTTCTTCCTCAGTAATTTCTTCATCGTTTTCAAAAAGTTTATCTAAATCCGGATCATCCATAAAGTCCACATCTATTTCATCTTCAACTTCAACCATCTTGTTTTTCTCGTTTTCTTCTTGTTGGATAATGATATCTCTTTTCTCTTTGGCAGTACTTACCAGTTCAGGGTAAGTAGAGTTGTTTATCACATTGTTAAAAGCAACTTTTGCCTGAAACAAATCCTCTTTAGCTACATAATTATCTCCTAAAATAATTAAGCCTCTTCCTATCCAATAACCATAGGAGGGGAACTTTTTAATTAAGCTAAACACTTCAGTTTCACACAAGTCGTGTTCTCCTCTAAGGTATAAGATATATGTTACATAATATTTAGCCTGTGCACCATATTTGTTGGCAGAACTCGAAGCTACACTAAACTCTTTCATCGCTAAATTGTAATTGTCTTGCTCCATTGCCGATCTCGCGTAAATTAAGTGTGCATGGGTAATTAAAAGCGGATTATTAATGTCTTTATTAATAATCATTTCGGCATACTTAATGGCTTCATCGTAATTTTTTAACTCAAAATTCAACTTCATTTGTGCCACTTGAGCTTTAAATACATTGGCTTGTATATCTGCTAAGTATTCTAATTTACTGTAGTCTTCTAAAGCAGCACCAGGTTTACCTAGCTCTGTATTGATAATAGCAGCTTTAAGCAACGCGTTTTCTGTAAACTTATTTTTAGGCTGCTCAATCACATAATTAAAATCTATTAAAGCCTCATTAATAAAACCTGCTTTGTTTTCGCAATCAGCTTTGTAGTAGTAGGCATTTAGCAAATAAATTCCTTTAGGATATTTTTCGATGTATTTGGTTAAATCGGTCGTTGCTTTTTCGCAATCACCACTCATATAACTGTTTTCTGCAACTTCGTAATAATCTGCATCCATTACTCTTGCCGAAGAATCTGCTCCACCAATACTTGCTAAATAAGTTTCGTAAGGAGCCAGCTGACCTTTGTCGATGTATATTTTTTTAATTTTATCTAAAGCTTGTTTTGCTTCTGGCGTGCTTGGATATTTTTCAACAACTGTTTTAAAGTTTTTTAAAGCCTTATCATCATCATTTTTGTTGTAAGCTATTAGTCCAATTTTAAGCAATGCTTTTCTGTAATAAGGACTGTTTGGATGCTCATTAACCAATAATTCAAAGTTTTTTAACGCTTCATCATCTTTATGGATAATCTGCTGTGTTTTTCCCAATTGGTAAATGGCATCATCCAATAAACGTGATTTTTGTTTACGTTTAATCAAGGTAAGTAGTAGGTTAGATTTGTCAGTGTAATTTCCCCTCACACCATTAGCAATAGCACTTTGGTAAAGCGAGTAATCAGCTTTATCTACACCCAACATAGCAGCTTTGTCATAATATTCAATTGCCGCTTTGTATTCTTTAGTAATAAAAAAACAATCTCCAACTCTATTTAACGCATCATTTTTAATTTTTGATTCTTCTTTAGGAGCATTTTGTACATACTTTCTAAACCAAGTATTGGCACTGGTATATTCTTTTAATTTAAAATAACCGTAACCAATATTGTAATGCGCTTTATTTAATTTTTTAGAGGTAAGAGCTCCAGGCTCGTAAATAAACTTTTTGTATTCACCAATTGATGCTTCGTAGTTTTTTAAGCGGTAATTGGCTTCAGCTCTCCAATACATGTTGTCGGCTTCTACTTCTTTTACTAAAGGGTATTTATCCGACTTGTCAAAGTTAAGTAACGACTCTTTGTACTTTCCATTGTTAAACAACTCGATACCTCTATATAAAGCTATTTTCTGATAAGCTTCTTGCAATTGAGGATCTAAGTGGTTAATGTTTTCTAAAGAATTTAAAGCTGCTTTGTAGTTTTTAGTGGTAAAATACACAGTAACTAAAAAGGTGTAAGCATTTTTAAGTTTTTCTGAATTGGGGTAGGTATTAATAAATTCTTCAAAAGCTACAATTGCATCATTGTAAGGATGGTAAGATAATTCGTAAGCAATTTTAGCATAACTTAATAAAGCATCTTCTTTAATTTCTGAATCAAAATCCATTTGAGAAGCTTGTCTAAAAGAGCTTCCTGCATATTTTTTGTTGTCTAATTTTAAATAACATTCTGCCATGTGGTAATATGCTATTTGACTTAAACTATCAGGTTTAGAAATTGATTTTTTTAACCATTTGATAGCCTTGTTGCAACTGTCACTTTTAAAGTAAGCATAGCCCAATTGGTATTTGTCTTCGCGTGTAGCTTCGTAAGCTTTTTCTTTTTGATACCTTTTTAAGTAAGGAATTGCAGCTTCGTATTGTTTTTTATTGTAATACGCTTCTCCTAAAATTCTAGAAATTTCTGCGGCACGTTTAGGTATCGCATTGGCTAATAAAGGTGGAGCGTAAGTAATAATATCATTATACTTTTGCTGTAAGTAATATATCTGAATAATATAGTAAGGAACAATTGCCGAAAATTTGGTGCTATTTTCTAAAGTCTTAAATGTTTTAAGAGACGATTCGTACTTTTTTTGTTGGTAAGCAATATGAGCGTAATAATATTTTGCTGTTTCGGTGTATTTGGTATCTACATCTTTAATTTCAAAAAATGCTTTGTTGGCATTTTCAAAATCATCTTCCATAAAATAAGCATAACCTCTTTTAAAATAATACTCAGCCAATTCTTCATCAGTTAAATCATATTCATCAATCTTATCAAACCATTTGATGGCTTTTTTATATTTCTTTTTTCTAAATTGATACCTCCCTAAGTGGAAATAAGCCAATTTAACTTTAGGACTCTCAGGGTAGGCATTAATAAATTCTACCAATAAATTTTCGGCATCGTTGTTAAATAATTCTAAACCACAAATGGCATGGTAATACATAGAATTAACAACAACTTCAGATTTTTTGTTCTTATTGATTCTTAAAACTGCAGCAAATTCTTCTTGTGCAGCGCTAAATTTTTCTTTGTCGTACAGCTCTAAAGCATTGTTGTACTTTGCGTTGGGGTGCGTGTATATAGTGGTTTTTTGAGCAAGTGTGCTACTCGCTAAAAAAATGACAAACACTGCCGATAATATAGATTTAGTCCAATTCACCTTTCTTATTTAATGTTGGTTAAAATTAAAAATGATAATTGCTACTGCATATAAATAGCTACCAAGTTTTCAACGCTTAAATGTTTACATTATTATAATATTAACAGGAACTTAAAAATTATAAAGCCAAAATATTAAATATATTTGTTTGGTATTAAACTCATCACTTCGTTAATTTTAAATTTTAAGGGCTGAGTTTTAAATTGTAAAATGGGTTAATAACCGGTTAAATAAATCTAAAAAACTCAATCAAACAACTTGTAGTGCGTAAGTTAAAAAAGAATTGAATTAATTAAAAGAGACAAAACCATGATTATAGATATTTCATCAGCTAAAATATTCCAAAAGAAAAACTTGATTTTACAAGATGTCAACTTAAAAATTGGGAAAAGTGAATTTGTCTATTTGATTGGTAAAACGGGCTCTGGTAAAAGTAGTTTGCTAAAAACCTTGTATGGCGATTTGCCTTTGCAAGAGGGCGAAGCATCCGTTTGTGATTTTGATTTAAAAACTATTAAACGTAGCAAAATCCCTTTTTTAAGAAGAAAATTAGGAATTGTTTTTCAAGATTTCCAATTGTTAACCGATAGAAGTGTACACGATAATTTAAATTTTGTTTTAAAAGCTACCGGTTGGAAAGACAAAACGAAAATGGAAGGTAGAATTACCGAAGTGTTAGAAAATGTAGGTTTGGGAACAAAAGGTTTTAAATTTCCGCATGAACTTTCTGGAGGAGAACAGCAACGTGTTGTTATTGCACGAGCTTTATTGAATGAACCAGATTTAATTTTAGCTGATGAACCAACAGGAAATTTAGATCCTGAAACATCAGAAGAAATTATGAAGTTGCTTTTTGATATCAGCAAAAAAGGAAAAGCTATTTTAATGGCTACGCACGATTTTCATTTGATGCAAAAGTTTAAAACACGAACCATAAAATGCGAAAACTCTACTGTTGTTGATGTGCAAGGTGTTGTTACAGAACAAAGCCTTAATCAAACAGCAGTTCCTCAGCAAAAAGAAGAAGGCGGAAACTTATAGTAGTTCGTTTTTACACTTTAATTTACCTTTTTATTTTTCGTTAGGATAATAATAGTCGCCTGATTATTGGTTGATAAATTCCTATGCTTCAATTTTTATAAGCCCTGCAAAAAGCTTAATTTTATGGTCTCAAAATTATAAGATTATGTCAGAAGAAATAGAAAAAGTAAAGTGCCTGATTATAGGATCAGGTCCTGCAGGATATACTGCAGCAATTTATGCAGCAAGAGCTAATATGGAACCTGTTTTGTATCAAGGAATGCAACCTGGTGGACAGTTAACTACAACAAACGAAGTAGAGAATTTTCCTGGTTATCCTGATGGAATTACTGGTCCGGAAATGATGATGGAATTGCAAAAACAAGCGGAACGTTTTGATGCTTCGATTAGAGATGGTTGGGCAACAAAAGTTGATTTTTCTGGAGATATCCATAAAGTTTGGATTAACGATACCAAAGAAATTCATGCGGAAACAGTAATTATATCTACAGGAGCTTCAGCTAAATATTTAGGATTAGAATCAGAACAAAAATATTTAAAAGCTGGTGGTGGAGTTTCTGCTTGTGCTGTTTGTGATGGATTCTTTTACAGAAACCATGAAGTAGTAATTGTTGGAGCAGGAGATTCAGCTTGTGAAGAAGCACATTACTTATCTAACATCTGTAAAAAAGTTACGATGTTAGTTCGTAAAGATGAATTTAGAGCATCTAAAATTATGGCTGAGAGAGTGAAAAACACCAAAAACATTACCATTATGTTTAGCACAAATACTGTTGAAGTATTGGGTGAAAATGATTTGGTAACTGGTGCTTTAGTTAAAAATAGTGTAACAGGTGAAGAATCAACGATTCCTTGTACTGGATTTTTTGTAGCTATTGGTCATAAACCAAATACAGATATTTTTAAGCCTTTTATTAATTTAGATGAAACAGGATATATAAAAAATACTCCGGGAACGTCTAAAACAAATGTTGATGGAGTTTTTGTTGCTGGTGATGCTGCAGATCATGTTTACCGACAAGCAATTACTGCTGCAGGTACAGGGTGTATGGCTGCGTTAGATGCTGAAAGATATTTGGCTGCAAAACACGGTTAATTAAACGTCATCCTGAACTTGATTCAGGATCTGAATATTGGAGAAATGAGTTAAAACGTTTCTCATTCAAATTTTAAATAAAAAAAATGAAAAAAGTAGCAGTTATAGGTGCAGGAACAATGGGTAATGGAATTGCTCATACTTTTGCACAAGCAGGAATTAAAGTAAACTTAATAGATATTTCGCAAGAAGCTTTAGATAAAGCTGTAGCAACCATCACTAAAAATTTAGGTAGAATGGTAGCTAAAGAAAAAATATCTGAAGAAGATAAAAACAATACGATTAACAACATTGCTACGCACACTGATATGAAAGCAGGTGTACAAAATGTTGGTTTAGTAGTAGAGGCAGCAACAGAAAATTTAGATTTAAAATTAAAGATTTTTAAATCTATGGACGAAGCAACAAGCGCTGATGTAATTTTAGCAACAAATACTTCTTCTATATCTATTACTCAAATTGCTGCGGTTACAAGCCGACCAGATAAAGTAATAGGAATGCACTTTATGAACCCTGTGCCAATTATGAAGTTGGTAGAGATTATTAGAGGTTATTCTACTTCTGATGAGGTAACTAAAACCATTATGGATTTATCTAAGCAATTGGGTAAAACACCAACAGAGGTAAATGATTATCCTGGTTTTGTGGCCAACAGAATTTTAATGCCAATGATTAACGAAGCAATCATTACTTTAAATGAAGGTGTTGCTGGTGTTGAAGAAATTGACACAGTTATGAAATTAGGTATGGGACACCCAATGGGACCTTTACAGTTAGCTGATTTTATTGGTTTAGATGTTTGTTTATCTATTTTAAATGTAATGCACGATGGTTTTGGAAATCCAAAATATGCACCATCTCCATTATTAGTAAACATGGTAATGGCTAAAAAATTAGGTGTTAAATCTGGCGAAGGTTTTTACTCTTGGGGACACGGAACCAAAGAGCTAATTCTTGCTGATCAGTTTAAAAAATAAGAACAGTTAATGTTATTGATAAAAGCCACTCGTTATTAAATGAGTGGCTTTTTTAATACATTCTCGTCCGACCGCTATAAGTATTTGCTGCATCGCGGTCAGACGAGTAGTTGAATGTTTTAATTAAATTTAGAGTATGTTTAATGGTGGTTTTATCCAAGTGTTTTGTCATGAAATGACAGGTAAACAACGATTAATATTGTTGTTATTACTAGCCTTTATGATTGGGGTAACTTCCTTTTCTTTTTATAAAAAGAATGAAAAGAGGATAGGTGAAAGAAATAAGGCTCTTAAAGAAATTTTACTGAAGAAGCATACTTGATTATTATTTTAAGATTACTTCGCCCCTGGCAATGACGTATTTTTTTGATTTTTTAATCTGAAATGTTTCAGCATCTGCATCAGTACGAGAAATGAGGAACGAATGCCAAAGCAATCTTGATGATAGTTGTTAATTTAAAAAGTAGTAAATGGAGATTTTAAAAATAAAAAAAGCGTTACGAAAACAAATGTTTCAAAAGAGAGCTGAATTTCCATTAAGCAAGAAATTGAGTTATGATTTAGATATTTGCGAAAAATTAAAGCAATTGGTTTTAAAAGAGAATTATAAAACGGTGCACCTTTATTTACCAATGGGAAATGAAATTGATATTACTCCTTTTATCGAATTTTGTTTAGCGAATAAAGTAATTGTAGTTGCACCAAAAACATTTCCAAAAAGGAAACTACAAAACTTGGTGTTAAATGCTATTGATGCTGTTGAAGCAGGAGTTTTTGGAACAACGCACCCGGCAAATACTGTTGAATATGTTGGTAATTATGATTTAATTGTTGTTCCTGGGTTGGCTTTTGATAATAATAATTATCGTTTAGGCTACGGAGGAGGGTATTATGATAATTTTATTGTTAATCATCCAAAAGCAAATAAAGTGGGATTGTTTTATCCTTTTCAAGAAGTTAACCAAGTGCCAATTGAAGCGCATGACTTGCTTTTAGATCAAGTGCTGACTATTTCATTTTAAATTCAGCATCAATTAATTCTTCTTGCACATTGTTTTTTAACGCGTAATTAAAACCTTTGTAAACGCTATAGGCTCCGGTTTCTCCCATTTTATTAATGGCTAAAAAACCTACCTGAACACCTTTAATGTTCTTGTGTTTTTTGATGATGCGTTCAACCGCTTCTTCACAAGCTTCTTGAGGAGATTTTCCTTGTCGCATTAACTCAACAACGGTATGGCTACCAGCAATTCGAATAACAGCTTCGCCTAAACCTGTAGCGCAAGCACCACCAATTTCATTGTCAACAAATAACCCTGCACCAATAATTGAAGAATCTCCAACTCTACCATGTAGTTTGTATGCCCAACCACTTGTAGTACAGGCACCAGAAATATTTCCATCAACATCTATTGCCAACATTCCAATGGTATCGTGATTTTCTGAGTTTACTTCAGGCTTTTTCTGTTCCTGACTTTCTTTCCATTTTAACCAAGCAGCTTTCGTTTCAGGAACTAATAAATCTTTTTTTTCAAAACCTTGTTCAATGGCAAAATCATAAGCACCTTGCCCAACAATCATAACATGAGGTGTTTCTTCCATCACTTTTCTGGCTACAGAAATTGGATTTTCAATGTCTTGTAAAAAAGCAACCGCACCACATTCACTTTCGTGGTTCATAATGCAAGCATCTAAAGTTACTTTTCCTTCTCTATCTGGGTATCCTCCTAAGCCAACACTTCTGTTGGTTGCATCAGACTCAGTAACTCTAACGCCTGCTTCAACAGCATCTAATGCATTTTCTCCGCTAGACAGTTTTTTCCAAGCAGCTTTATTGGCTGCTGTTCCATGTCTCCAAGTAGAAATTACAACAGGTTTTTGGCTAGGCATTCTTCTTTTTGAAAAATTGCTTGAAGAGGTGTTGGCACTTAATTTAGTTACCAATAAACCTCCAAGTCCTAAAGCGCTTAGTTTGATGAAATTTCGTCTAGACATTTATTGCTTTTTATTTGGCTTGTGCCATTTTTTCTTTTTATTGAAAGGTCTTTTTTTATTAAATGATTTTTTTGCTGTGATATCGTATTTTGGTCCGGGTTCAAAACCTGCGGGTAAAGCTAGTTTTTTAACTTCAGAACCAATCAATGCCTCAATTTTAGAGAAATTGTAACAATCCTCTGCATTAATAAATGTTAATGCTACACCCGTATTATCTCCACGAGCAGTTCTTCCGATACGGTGAATATAATCTTCCGCATCACTAGGTATATCATAATTAATAACCAAGTTAATTCCTTTAATATCTATTCCTCTAGATAAAACATCCGTAGCAATTAATAATTTGATTTTTTTGTTTTTAAAATCTAATAAAACAGCCTCGCGTTCTTGTTGGTTTAAATCTGAGTGGATTCCTTTTGCTGGTAAGCCTACTTTATTTAGTGCTTGTACAATTTCTTTTACCGTAACTTTTCTTGATGAGAACACCAAAACAAAATCATGGTCATCTTCTTTAAGAATTTCACTGATTAATTTAATTTTTTGATGATTATGAACCAAATAAGCTGCTTGTGTAATTCCTGCATTAGGTTTAGAAATAGCAATGTTAATGGTAATAGGATCTGTTAATAACAGATTAGACAGATCTCTTATTTTAGCTGGCATAGTAGCCGAAAATAAGAGATTTTGTCTTTCTTTAGGAAGTTTGTTAGCAATTTTAGTAATGTCTTCATTAAAGCCCATATCCAACATTCTATCTGCTTCATCTAAGATAAAATGTTTAACACCCGAGGTATCAAAATACCCCATATTTAAATGAGATATAAAACGACCAGGAGTACAAATAACGATATCAGCACCAGTTGTTAAAGCCTTTTTTTCGGCATCAAAACTTTTGCCATCACCACCACCATAAATGGCAATAGATGTAGCTTCGGTAAAGTAGCTTAAACCTTCAATTTGTTGGTCAATTTGTATTGCTAATTCTCTAGTAGGCACAATAATTATTGTACTTACTTTGTCTGAGCTTCCGCGTTTACAAATAGCATTTAAAATGGGCAGCACAAAAGCCGCAGTTTTTCCGGTTCCTGTTTGTGCAACCGCAATCATATCTTTATTATCCATAACAGCCGGTATGGCTTGTTCTTGAATTGGAGTAGGAGAGTCGAAACCCATTGCATCAAGTGCTTCAAGCACTTGGGGTTCGAAATTAAGTTCTGTAAATTTCATAGTATTATATAAATAACGACTACCAGTCGTCTTTCTTTTTAGTTTTGATTAGGAAAATTTCGTTAAAAGTAGCATCGTAAATTCTACTTGGTTTTTTAAGAAATCCTGGAGTGTATTGGCTTTTATCTCTTCTTACAGTATATTCTTCAAAAGGCTTTTCTTCTTTCTTTTTTAAGAAATCGCCTCTACCAATTAATATTATTTCGTTAAAAATAACCCTGTATTTACCGTCTTTTAGTTGAATGATTACTTTGCCTTTAAAATCGGTTTTGTTAATGTATGTAGGAACTCCTGCAGTACCAGTTTTATCTGGATCTGTTTTGTGAGGAGTTAAAATTGCAAAAATAGTATCTTCAATTACTTCAAATTTGCTAAAAATACCTGACGCTTCGTAGTGTTTAATTATTTCGGTTTTTGTTTTTGTGGTTTCATAAACTTTTTTCCAAGTAATTTTAGAATTGCTTAAAGAAAAATTTGGCCCTTGAGCCTTGGCTCCAATAGCTATAAATAGCGTAATAATGATTAATAGGTTTTTCATAGTTACCAAAGGTAATAAACAAATTGGGGATTTAGAATTTACACGTTAAACTTAATCCGTTGGCACCATCAAAATTATAAGGAGATATAGAGTAAGATGCTTTTTTATGTTCTCGTTTTTTGTGTAGCTGAGGCACTAAAAAACCAACCAAAGCTCCAATGGTAAAACCTGTAATTACATCTGTAGGGTAATGTTTTCCTGCTTTAACTCTAAAGTAGGAGGTGCTTGCAGGAATTAATGCGGCAAAACTCCATAAACCAATTCGATAGCCTTTTTTCATTTCTGGGTGATAGTCATTAATTACTTTAGCAACAAAAAAACTGTAGGCTGCAGTTGTTGATGCGTGACCAGAATAAAAAGATACCCTACTTTTTTCATCTCTTCTTTCATTTATAGAAAAAGAAGAATTGTACGTGTATGGTCTGGCTCTATTAACGGTGTTTTTTGTGATGTGCGTAATTCCTGTAGTAATACTACCAACTTCTGCTGCAAGTAAAATCAAATTAAAAATATCATTCCGAGTACTTTTTTCTCCTAAAAATAAAAGAGGAAGCACTATGCTCGAATAGGTAATGTAATCACTTGTATTTGCCGCAGAAATGGAATGGTTATAGGTTGCCCCTCTATCAAATTTATTAATGTCATTTCTGTTTAAGGTGTTTAATTCTATAATTGTAAAAGGCGCTGTTGTATTCGTTTTACTTAAATAGGCAGCTGTAGAAAATAATCCAATTCCAACACCAATAAAAGGGAGTTCTTTCTTTAAACTAAAATCATAAGGACTATTATTTTTTAATGATTTAGTATCTTTTTGGGCAACTAATATATTACTAGTTAGATAGCAAATAAAGAGAATGTATTTCAAATTAATAGATAGGGTCATTAAGGTTGTAAAGTGTAAATATAAGGTTTACTCTTTTTTTTCTTCTACAAGTGTTTGAATAATTACTTTTAGTGGGGGCTGTCTATGCTTTTTAGGTTTTGTTGCACAAAGTTATTCTATTCTAAATTCAATGTATTCAGTAGAGTCAGGTTTTCCGGGACTAACAAGTAATACATTATAATCTTCATGGAATTCCATTATTGTAGATACCCATGTGTAATCATTACAAATAGGATCAGTTTTACTGTCTTTAGAGCTCAGCGTCTGCTTCAAGATATTTAAATCAATTGATCCTTGATTCAAAATTCTCTTTCTTAATGATTCAAAACGAGGGACATCCTTGATATATTCTTCGTGTGTCATTTGCAATGAATCTTCTAAATACTGGATGTAATTTGGTTGATAAGAGTCATTTTGGAGTGCATTATTTGCATGGAAAGTGTATTTCTTGAGAGAGTCTGGCCAATATTTGGATACTTTTATGGAAGAACACTCAAATGATGCAATATCAGATTTTGATCCAATGATGTAGTTTTGACCAGATGCGTGTTTTATTTCATTGATGAAGTTTACTGCTTGTTCAAATGTGTTTTGTTCTAATGTTCCACGAACAACACAGCAAACAGGAAGTCCGTCAGAAGAATTTTGTAAGTCCATTAATGAATTTACGGTAATGCCAATTGTCTCATTAAGGCCATTTACTCCAATTATTCCTGGAACAGTTAAAACGTAAGTAGGCAAATTGTTTGAGGGGTTATTAAAAGACAAAAGGATTTTATTTTTATGATAAAAAGGAGTAACATCTACGTTTTGAGCTATGTAGTTTACGCTATTATTATTATTTCTGTTTGCAACTCCAATTGAAGAACAGTGATGGGCTTCAAAAACTACACCTCCGTTATTCCACATTTCATCAACCAATTGGAAAACGATAATCTTGTTTAGTTCTATTTCTGAACCTTCGCTTATTCCCTTTATTTCTTCGAAGAGATTTGGCGTCCATTTTTTTATGGCTTCTATGTAGTTGGTAGATTCTAAAAATTTAATAATAAATTCCTCTGAAGGCATTTGAAAATTCAACTCAATATCTTCTTCCCAAAGTTTAACTAAAGCATGAATTTCATTTTTCAATAGTCTTCCATGTTGTAAACCCATTTCATAATTAGTTCCTGTCAACTTTATTACACGAATGGAATCTTTTTGAACTTCAGTTGTAAGCGATTCTTCATTATGATTGAGCGGGGAACTACTCTCGCTATTCTCTTCATTACAGCTAGCTATAAATAAAGAGATCAATAAGATTGTATAGAATCTAAATACTTTCATTTCAATTTTGTACAACGTTCTTGTCTGTCACGTTTTAATGCTTCGTAGCTTTTGCTCTCGCAAAACGTGCTCAGCACAAGTGTAATTAATATTGTATTAAGCGAAGGTATCACTTTTTATTGGAGATACCTTTTATCCTTTTTTAATCTTGTATCTTTTTTTACATACTGCATTCTATAATTAGTAATTAAAAATTAGTTGTATGAAAAATGTACTGTCATTATTGTTTTTAGGTGTTGTAATTAGTTCTTCTTGTGCTCAAACTTCAAAAACTTACAAGCAACAAGTTGCTAAAATTCTTACAGCAAGAAATGAATTAAACAAAGCCTATCAACTTGCAGATTCTTTAAAAAAGAATCAAATTATTAATGAAGCTTCCATGTATATTTTTAAGCAATTAACTACAACTATTTTTCCTGAGTGGTACGGAACCGAATGGGATTATAACGGTTATAGTAATGTGCCAAAACAAGGGCAGATTGCGTGTGGTTATTTTGTAAGCACAACTTTAAAGCACATTGGTTTTAATTTAAATCGCTATAAATTGGCACAACAATATTCTTTAAGCATCGTTAATTCCTTGTGTAAAAACATACTATCTGTTAGAAACAACGATACCGAAAAGTTGTTCAACTATATTAATTCCAAACCCAATCAATTATACATTGTTGGCTTAGATAATCATGTAGGTTTTATATTAAAAGAAACTGATGGAATTTATTTTATCCATTCCTCATATTTAGAACCTGTAGCAGTAATAAAAGAAAAAGCAAGAACAGCGGAAGCACTCATTTATTCAAATCTTTTTGTGTTGGGTCATTTTTCTGAAAACAAAGAAATTATAAAAGGATGGTTGTCAAATAAAGTAATAACTATAAAAAAATAAGATGATGAATAGAGCAATGTTAGTGGGCGTATTATTTTTAATTGTTGGATGTAATGCTAAAGCAAAAGAAACAACAAGTGAAAGGTTAAAAGAAAAAGTAAAATTGGCAAAAGCATATTGCGAACAGAATAATATGAATTTAGATGTTTGTGTGTTAATAGATATGCAAATTCATTCGGGTAAAAAACGTTTTTTTCTTTGGGATTTTAAAGGTGATTCCATCATAAAAACAGGAATGTGCTCTCATGGAAGTTGTGGTGGTGGTTATAGTGATGATGGAACAATTTCAGAACCTGATTTTAACAATGTTCCTAATAGTCATTGTTCTTCTTTGGGTAAATATAAAATTGGAAAAAGAGGTTATAGCACTTTTGGAATTCATATTAATTACAAATTACATGGTTTAGAAAAAACAAATAATAAAGCCTATCAACGGTACATTGTTTTTCATTCGTGGAATGTAATTGACGGAGAAGAAACTTATCCTTATGCTATTGATGAAAGTTGGGGTTGTCCTGCTGTATCCAATAATTTTATGAGAGAAATGGATGTGATTTTAAAAGGTAAAAAGAAGCCTGTTTTGATGTGGATTTATAAATGAATTTCATAAAAAATCACAAAATACTATGTTTGCATAATAAAAATTATTAATATTGTTATGCAAACATAAGTTAATGAATCAGAAAAATACAGTAGATCATCAAATTAAGTCCACCGGACATGCTATGCTAAAGATGTATAATCAAGTAGCGGCTAAGTATGATACTACCCAAGCCACAGGTTTGGTGTTATTAAGTATTGATAAGGAAGGAACACCTTCAACCTCTATAGCACCTTCATTAGGAATGGAAGCTACTAGTATGAGTAGAATCATGAAAACTTTAGAAGAGAATAAGTTGATTTATCGTAAAAAAGATACAATTGATAAAAGGATGGTTCGAATTTTCTTAACCAAAGAAGGTGTAGAAAAAAGACGAATTGCCAAAAAGGTTGTTTCAGGATTTAATCAATTAATAGATGCTAATATTCCTCAAAGTAAATTGAGTTTATTTTTTGAAGTAATGGAAGACATCAATCAGACTATAGAGGAGTATAAAATACAAAATGAAATATGAACGTTATTACGAAGGATGAAGAATAATTGAGAAAGCAATCTTTTTATTTATTTAGGTTGGTTGTCTTAATAATTTTTTAAATTTAATTCGTAAAGATGAAAAACAATATATTATGAACAGAAAAATTAATAAAGTAGCAGTTTTAGGCTCTGGAGTAATGGGTTCTAGAATTGCTTGCCATTTTGCCAATGTTGGACTAGAAGTTTTGTTATTGGATATTGTTCCAAAAGAAGCTGTAGATTCTAAAAAACCAAAAGAAAGAAACAAGATAGTAAACGATGCGTTGAAATTTGCATTAAAATCTAACCCTTCACCAATTTATAGTAAAAGCTATGCCAATAGAATTACTACAGGAAATTTTGATGATGATCTCTCAAAAATAAAAGACTGCGATTGGATTATCGAAGTAGTTATTGAACGATTAGATATTAAGCAGCAAGTTTTTGCTAATGTAGAGAAATACAGAACTCCCGGAACATTAATTACATCTAACACCTCAGGTATCCCAATACACATGATGTTAGAAGGTAGAAGTGATGATTTTCAAAAACATTTTTGTGGAACACACTTTTTTAATCCACCACGTTATTTAAAATTGTTAGAGTTAATTCCTACACCAAAAACTGACCCTAAAGTAATTGAGTTTTTAGAAGATTACGGACAACGTTTTTTAGGTAAAACTACCGTAGTATGTAAAGATACTCCTGCATTTATTGCCAATAGAGTAGGAGTTTATTCTATTATGTCTTTATTTCATACGGTTACCGAAATGGGTTTAACTGTTGAGGAGGTTGATAAATTAACTGGTCCTGTTTTAGGTAGACCAAAATCTGCAACTTTTAGAACATGTGATGTAGTTGGTTTAGATACATTGGTACATGTTGCCAATGGATTAAACGATAATTGTAAGGATGATGAAGCACACAGCTTATTTACTATGCCAAACTATATTGGTAAGATGGTTGATAATGGTTGGTTAGGTTCTAAAACTAAACAAGGATTTTATAAAAAAGTTAAAGGAGAAGATGGGAAGAGTAAAATCTTAACATTAGATTTAGATACCTTAGAATATAGAGATAAAAAACGAGCAAAATTTGCTACGTTAGAAATGACAAAAACCATTGATGATTTAAAAGAAAGAACAAAGGTTTTATTGGCAGGAAAAGATAAAGCAGGAGAATTTTATAGAAAATCTTTTTATGGATTATTTGCTTATGTATCCAACAGAATACCTGAAATAACGGATGCTATTTATAAAATTGACGATGCTTTAAATGCAGGTTTCGGTTGGCAAATGGGACCATTTGCAACTTGGGATGTTGTTGGTGTTGAAAAAACGACAGCAAAAATGAAAGCAGCAGGTGTAGAGGTAAGTCCTTGGATACATGAAATGATTGCAGCAGGTTGTCCTACTTTTTATAAGTTAGAAAATGGTGTTAAATATTTTTATGATATCGAAACAAAAGCTTATCAAGTAATTCCTGGAACAGAAAATATTATTTCTTTAGAAACATTAAGAGATGACAATACTGTTTGGAAAAATTCAGGAACAACAATTGTAGATTTAGGTGATGGAATTTTAAATATAGAATTTCATACTAAAATGAATACGATTGGTGGCGAAGTGATAGAAGGAATAAACAAAGCGATAGATTTAGCCGAAAGCGATTATAAAGGGTTAGTAATATCTAATGATGGCGATAACTTTTCTGCAGGAGCTAATGTAGGTATGATATTTATGATGGCGGTAGAGCAAGAATATGATGAATTGAATTTTGCCATTAAGGCATTTCAAGACACCATGATGCGTGTACGTTATTCTTCAATACCTGTAATTGTTGCTCCACACAACTTAGCTTTAGGTGGTGGTTGCGAAATGAGTATGCATGCTGATAAAGTTGTTGCGCATGCAGAATTATATATGGGCTTAGTAGAGTTTGGCGTAGGTGTTATCCCTGGTGGTGGCGGAACAAAAGAGTTTGCCTTACGCGCTTCAGATGAATATAAAGATGGAATCAGATTAAATGTATTGAGAAATCGTTTTTTAACTATCGGACAAGCGCAAGTAGCAACATCTGCAAAAGAAGCTTTTGAGTTAGGATATTTAAGAGATGGAATTGATGAGATTGTAGTGAGTAGAGCACATCAATTAACTCAAGCGAAAGCTGCAGCATTAAATTTAGCTAATAAAGGCTATACACAGCCTATTCAAAGAAAAGACATTAAGGTGTTAGGGAAAGAAGGTTTAGGAATTGTTTATGTTGGAGCAAACTCAATGAAATCTGGTAATTATATTTCAGAACATGATCAGTTAATTTCAGAAAAATTAGGGTTTGTTTTATGTGGTGGCGATTTATCAGAACCAACATTAATAAACGAACAATACTTATTGGATATGGAACGTAAAACTTTCTTAGAGTTATGTACTCAGAAAAAAACTTTAGAAAGATTACAAAGCATTATTACAACAGGAAAAGTGTTAAGAAACTAGAAATGTTAAGTTTTAAATGTTGAATTTGAAATATGAGTAAAAATGTAATACAAGATAAATCGTTTGAATTTAGTTTGATAATTATTAAACTTTATAAAAAAATGATAGAAGAGAAAGAGTATGTGTTAAGCAAACAATTGCTGCGATCTGGAACTTCTATTGGTGCTAATGTTGTAGAAGCATCTGCTGCAATTAGTAAACGTGATTTTGTTGCAAAAATGAGTATTTCATCTAAAGAAGCAAGAGAAACAAGATATTGGTTACAATTAATAAAATTAAGTGATTTAGTAAAGATTGATGTAAATGTAGAACTTCAATTAATTGAAGATTTAATAAACATTTTAACATCAATAGTCAAAACATCACAGCAAAATTTAAAATAAATATAATGAGTTTTCAAGTTTGTACAATTCAAAACTTAAAATTCAAAACTTAAAATTTCAGACATGGACGCATATATAGTAGCAGGATTTAGATCAGCAGTTGGAAAAGCACCAAGAGGTATTTTTCGATTTATGAGACCAGATGATTTAGCAGCATCAGTTGTTAAGCATTTAGTAGATAGTATTCCAAATTTAGATAAAACATCTATTGATGATGTAATTGTTGGTAACGCAACACCAGAAGCCGAGCAAGGTTTAAATATTGGTAGAATGGTTTCTTTAATCGGATTAAATACGGATCAAGTTCCGGGAATGACCGTTAATAGATATTGCTCTTCAGGATTAGAAACAATAGCTATTGCTTCTGCAAAAATTAATGCAGGATTAGCAGATTGTATTATTGCTGGTGGAGTAGAAACAATGAGCCCGATTCCTTTTGGAGGTTGGCGAATTGTTCCGAATGCCGATGTAGCAAAAAATAATCCAGATTGGTATTGGGGAATGGGATTAACTGCTGAGGCGGTTGCCAAACAATATGGTATTTCTCGTGAAGACCAAGATCAGTTTGCTTTACAATCTCATTTAAAAGCATTAGATGCTATAGAAAATGGAAGGTTTAAAGAGGACATTGTACCAATTGAAGTAGAAGAAATTTTTGTTGGAAAAGATAATAAAAAAGACTCTAAAAAATACATTGTTGATACAGATGAAGGACCAAGAAAAGGTTCGAACATTGAAGGTTTACAACGTTTAAGACCAGTCTTTGCTGATGGCGGAAGTGTTACTGCAGGAAATTCATCACAAACATCTGATGGTGCTGCTTTTGTAATGGTAATGAGTGAGAAAAAAATGAAGGAATTAGGTTTGGAACCAATTGCTAGGTTAGTAAGTTATGCTGCTGTTGGTGTTGAACCACGTATTATGGGAATAGGACCTGTTAAAGCAATTCCTGCAGTATTAAAAAAAGCAGGAATGAAATTGCAAGATATTGAGCAAATTGAGCTTAACGAAGCTTTTGCATCACAATCTTTAGCAGTGTTGAGAGAAGCAAACTTAAATCCTGATATCGTTAATGTAAATGGTGGAGCAATTGCTATGGGACATCCGTTAGGCTGTACTGGAGCAAAATTATCCGTTCAATTGTTTAACGAAATGAGAAGAAGAGATCAAAAATATGGAATGGTAACAATGTGTGTTGGTGCTGGACAAGGTGCAGCAGGTATCTATGAATTATTAAAGTAACCAGTCCCCTCTAGAGAGGGGAGGTTTTGTTCTTCCGACAAAGGAGGAAGTTTACAAAATCGGGGTGTGTAAAAGTGATAGTAATGAAAAAAGTAAAACTCATATCATCATCAGAAACTTACCCTTTACGGTTAGCGATTTTGTGGTCGCATTTAAAAAATGAAGAAGACTGCAGAATTGATGTAGATGAATTGGAAGGAACATTTCATGTTGGCGCATATAAAGATGAAGAACTAGTTGCTGTAGGTACTTTTTTGATTGAAAGCAATAAACAGTTAAAAGAAAAAAAACAATATCGATTACGAGCGATGGCAACATCTACAAAAGTGAGAGGAGAAGGATTTGGAAAGCAGATAATTGATTTTGCTGTTGAAGAATTAAAACAAAGAAAAATGGAAATCTTATGGTGCGATGCAAGAAAAATTGCTTTAGGATTTTATGAGAAAATGGATTTTACAATTATTGGAGATTATTATGATGTTCCAAAAATTGGACCACATAAATTAATGTATAAACTAATCTAAATCTTCCTGTAGGGAAGACTCCCCTTTTGAGAGGGGAAGATTTTGTTTCTCTGACAAAGGAGGAGAAATACAAAATCAAGGGTGTGTTTTATATGATAAAATAAATAAAAAATAAACAGAATATTTACCTCCGCCTTAAGCGGTAAAACTTAAAAAACTATGGAAAAGAAAGATGTATTAAAAGGAGGGGAATTCCTTATAAAAGAAACAGAAGCTGCAAATGTTTTTATTCCTGAAGATTTTGATGAAGAGCAACGAATGATTGCAGATACGTGTTCAGATTTTATTAAACAAGAAATTGAACCGATATTAGATAGAATAGAAAAACAAGAAGAAGGATTATCTGCTTCATTGATGGAGAAAGCTGGAGAGTTAGGCTTATTAGGTATTTCTGTTCCAGAAGATTTAGGTGGTTTTGGTAAAGATTTTGTAACAAGTATGTTAACTTCTGAAATAATTGGAGGAGCACATTCTTTTGCCGTTTCTATTTCAGCACATACAGGAATTGGAACCTTACCAATTTTGTATTATGGTACAGCCGATCAAAAACAAAAATACATACCTAATTTAGCTTCAGGAGTTTGGAAAGCTGCTTATTGTTTAACAGAGCCAAGTTCTGGTTCAGATGCTAATTCAGCAAAAACAAAAGCTACTTTATCAGAAGATGGAAAACATTATATTTTAAATGGTCAAAAAATGTGGATTACCAATGCAGGTTTTGCACATGTATTTACCGTTTTTGCTAAAATTGATGATGATGCAGATATGACTGCTTTTATTATTGAAAAAGATTTTGGAGGTGTTACTTTAAACCCTGAAGAGAAGAAGTTGGGAATTAAAGGATCATCTACAAGACAAGTATTTTTTAACGACTGTAAAGTTCCTGTAGAAAATTTATTAGGAGAAAGAGAAGGCGGATTCAAAATAGCGTTAAATATTTTAAATATTGGAAGAATTAAATTGGCTGGATCAGCTGTAGGAGGTTCTAAAAAAATTATTTCTCATTCTGTTAATTATGCAAATGAGAGAGAGCAATTTGGAAGACCTATTTCTAAATACGGAGCAATTAAACATAAGTTAGCTGAGCAATGTATTAAAATATTTGCTTCAGAATCTGCTATTTACCGTTGTAGTCAAAATATTGATGATGCAACTAAAGAATTGATGGATGGCGGAATGGATAAAGAAGCTGCTACTTTAGAAGGAATTAGACAATTTGCTGCAGAAGCTGCAATTTTAAAAGTTCATGCTTCTGAGGCATTAGATTATGTAGTTGATGAAGGTGTTCAAATTTATGGTGGTATGGGTTATTCTGCTGAAGCTCCAATGGAATCAGCTTATAGAGATGCGCGTATCAATAGAATTTTTGAAGGAACAAATGAGATTAACAGAATGTTAATTGTAGATATGTTGCTAAAAAGAGCGATGAAAGGAGAGTTAGATTTGATGGGGCCTGCACAAGCAGTTGCCAAAGAGCTAATGAGTATTCCTGATTTTGGTGCAGGTAGTGATGATATTTTTGAACAAGCTCACGATCAAGTTAAAAACTTTAAAAAAGCAGCATTAATGGTTGCTGGAAGTGCAGCTCAAAAATTAATGATGGAGTTAGCAAAAGAGCAGGAAGTGTTGATGAATATTTCGGATATGATTATTGAAATTTATGTTGCTGAATCTACATTGTTACGAGTAGAAAAACTATCATTATCAAAAAGTAAAGAAGAAATTTCGGAAGAAATTGAAATGATGAACGTATATATTTATGATGTTGCCGATAAAATTAATAAATTTGGCAAAGATGCATTAAACTCATTTGCCGAAGGTGATGAATTGAGAATGATGCTGATGGGATTAAAACGATTTACGAAGCAACAACCTTTTAATGTTAAAAATGCAAGAAGAAAGGTGGCTGATAAGTTAATTGCTGAAAACAAGTATTGTTATTAAAAGCAAACATGAAAAAATTAAAGATAAAAGGAACACCTAAAACACCAGATTTTTTTTTAAACCCTAATGGTGAATTAAAAATTGAAGGAGTTTCTGTGCCAGAAAACTCAATGGGATTTTATAAACCAATTATTGATTGGATTAGTGAATATGTAAAATCTCCTGCAAATGAAACTGTTTTGAGTTTTAAATTGGAGTATATCAATACCAGTTCTTTACAGTTTGTGTATGATATTTTATCTTTATTAGCAGAAATCAAGAAGACTTCAAACTCGATTAGAGTTGATTGGTATTATATGGATGATGATATTGACATGAAAGAAACAGGTGATGATTATAATGAAACAATAGATATTCCTTTTAACTTTATAGAAGTTCCAGAAGATTAATTTTATCTGATAAAACAAAAAAAAATGCCGCTTAATAGCGGCATTTTTTCGTTTAAAAATAAAAAGATAATTTATTTACCCTATTTTTGGTTTTTAAATATAGAAAATATGAAAAAAATAATTTTTTCTGTACTAGTAATTGCGTTAAGTACAGTTAGTACAAAAAGTGTAAAAGCACAAGCTTTTGAAAAGGGAAATATAAATATTGATATAGGTGTTGGTTTTGGAATTTATGGAACAAGCCAATCTTATAAGACAACAATCTCTTTTGCAGGGCAGTCGAGAACAGAAACTTCTGATACAACAGATGGAGCGCTAAGTTTCATAATCCCTATTGGGTTTGAATATGGTATTACAGATAAAATTGGATTAGGAGTTGATTTTATGTATAGCAGTTATGCCATTAGTGATAGTGATCGGGTGAATACAGAAAGTGTTAAAGCCATTGATTTTGGAGCGAAATTTAATTATCATTTATTAAAGGCAAATAAAAATGATTTAATGATTGGTTTTGGAATAGGGTATTCTAATATGACTTGGAAATTTGTTAAACAAAATACATCAACTGCTTTTGAATCTGAATCGGCAGGAGGTTCTGGTTTGTATTGGACTTTAGGAATAACTGATCGTATTTTCTTTAGCGATAATATTGGTATGATGTTTAATGTAAGTTATAGAGGGTATAGTTATTCAAGCATTGAATATGAATTAACCTCTGAAGCAGAACAAATTCTTTCTTCCATAGATGCTGAATTAAGCAATACTTTAAAATTCGATATGAATGGTGTAAACGTTGGTTTAGGTTTAGCGCTTAAATTCTAAAAATCACCAACAACAACCTCTGTTAAGTCAGTAGGATTTAAATATTTAACCCCTAAGGCCAATAACGTTTTAGGGGTTATTTCTTTTATGGTTTTGATGTAGTTGTTATAGAAATCATAATCTAAACCATAAGAGTACACATTTTCATAAAGTGCAGCCATATTGAATGGACCGTCACAAGATTTCAACAATTTGCCTAATAAATAGTTCTTCACTAATTCTAATTCTTCACTTCCAATTTCTTCGGTTCTAATAATATCTAATTCTTTATAAACTTCTTTCAAAGCATCTTTGGTAACATCGCTGCCAACCTCTGTAGAAATGTAAAAATATCCACCATCTAAAAAAGAAGCAACACCAGAGCCAATTCCGTAGGTGTAACCTTTGTCTTCTCTAATGTTTTTCATTAAGCGAGAACCAAAATAGCCACCAAAAACAGTGTTTAATATTTGTAAACCGTAATAATCTTGATGTAATTTGTTGGGTAATTTTCTGCCAATTCTTATCGCAGATTGTAGTGCTTTTTCTTTTTTAATATGGAGCTGTTGAGGTTTTAAACTCGTAAAATCAACTTTTTCATTAAGTTTAGATTTACCTAAATTTTCTTTACCAAAAAATAAATTTAAGGTGTCAATTACTTTTTGATTTACATTTCCTGAAACAATGATTTCACAATTATTTAAACTATAAAAATCAGTATAAAATTGTTTGATTTCACTTAGCGTTAAGTTTTGATAATCAGCTAATGTGGTGTTTTTTCCTAAAGGGTTATTTCCAAAAAGAGCATGCATAAACTCCTTACGAGCTATAAATGATCCTTTTTCTAGATTGATTTTAAACCTTTCAATTGCATTTCTCTGGTAGTTTTCAAATTCTTTTTCAGAAAAAATAGGGTTGCAAATCACATCTTTAGCAAAAGGCATTACTTTGTCTAAATGTTTTGTTAAGGTATAAAGAGTAATAGCAGCATTGTCAAAAGAGACATCAGATTGTAAAAAAGCACCATATTGGTCAACACCATCAGCAATTTCTTTAGCAGTGTATTTCTCGCTGCCTTCTTTCATTAAAAAGTTGGTTGCTGTTGCAATTAAAGGTTTTTCTTGTTGCGATTGTCCAGCTTTAAAAATAAAATCAATCTTTAAAATTTCTTGACTTCCACCAGAAAGTGTATGGATTTTTATTCCATTATCTAATTGGTAATTATTAGGCTCGATAAAATGAATGTTATCTACTTGTTTAAACTCAGGGGCTATTTTTCTATCTAACATAATTATTTTTTCTTAGCGTAAATTAAAGTAGAACAATTACTTTCATTTAGTATTTGATTGGCAATTTCTTTGATTTTTTCTTTGGTAACCTCTTGGTATTGTTCTGCTTCTAAATTTACATCATTAGCATCACCAATAAGCTCGGCAAAAGAAAGATTCATTGCTTTGTTTAGCACACTTGTTTCTGCAAACTCAGTAGTAGATTCAATCTTATTTTTAACTTTCGTTAATTCATTGTTATCAACTAAGTTGTTTTTGATATTATCCAATTCTATTTGAATTGCTTTTTCTGCAGCTTCGTATGTTATTCCTTCAGATAAATTTCCGCTAATAATAAATAGTCCCTCATCAAAACTTCCTAAAACATAAGCACTAATATCACTAAATAACTTCTGCTCTTTTATTAGGTTGGTATGGAACCTAGATGATTTGCCTAAAGAAAGCACATCACTTAATAAGTCTGTGGCAAAAAAATCAGCATCATCCTTTTTACACATTTTATAAGCTTTATAAATTGCATTTGCAGGCACATCGCGTTCAACTTCTAATCTTTTAGCTTCTGTTTGTTGAGGTTCTTTAGGTAGACTCCTATTAGGAGTTTTTCCTTTGGGAATGTTTTCAAACCATTTTTCTGCTAATGCTTTAATTTCGTTTAACTCTACATCTCCTGCAACAGTTAAAATGGCATTGTTGGGAATGTAATGTTTCTTAAAAAAGGCTTTTACATCTTCCATGGTCGCATCCTCAATATGCTCAACTTTTTTTCCAATAGTAGCCCATTTGTAAGGGTGATTTTGATAAGCTAATGGTCTAAGTAAAAGCCAAACATCACCAAAAGGTTGATTGAGGTAGTTTTGTTTAAACTCTTCTATAACAACACTTCGTTGAACCTCTAAGCTTTTATCTGTAAATGCTAAACTTAACATTCTGTCAGATTCTAACCAAAAAGCAGTTTCTAAATTATCTTTAGGAAGTGTTATGTAATAATTGGTAATGTCATTTGATGTAAAAGCATTATTATCACCGCCAACCTTTTGTAAAGGGGTATCAAAATCAGGAATGTTTACAGAACCTCCAAACATTAAATGCTCAAATAAATGAGCAAAACCTGTTTGGCTTTCAGCTTCATCTCTAGCTCCAACATTATAAAGCATATTAAATGCTACAATTGGAGTAGTTTTATCTTGATGAACAATAACTTTTAGTCCGTTTTTTAGTGTGAATTTTTCAAAGTTTATCATAAACTAAAACTGATATTTATTAGATGCTATTTCTTTAATTGCGATGTGATATTCTTCAATAATATCTTCTATTATTTTTGATACGGGTTCAATTTTATTAATCAAGCCTGCAACTTGTCCAATTTCTAACTCTCCCTCAATTAAATCACCTTCAAACATTCCTTTTTTAGCTCGTCCTTTTCCTAAAATTTCTTTTTGTTCTTCGGGTGTTGCACCACTGATAATTGCAGTATTAATTTTATCAAAGAATTCATTTTTAATTAATCGAACAGGTGTTACATCTTTTAAGGTAAGAAGGGTAGCGCCATCTTTTACTTTTAACACTTCCTCTTTAAAGTTATTATGAGACGAAGCTTCTTCTGAAGCGACAAAACGACTTCCCATCTGTACGCCATCTGCACCTAAATTTAAAGCCGCTAGTAAACCTCTTCCTGTTGCAATTCCTCCTGCAGCAATAATTGGAATAGTAATTTCATTTTTAACCATAGGGATTAAACAAAATGTGGTGGTTTCATCTCTTCCATTATGGCCTCCAGCTTCAAAACCTTCAATAACAACAGCGTCAACTCCTGCATCCTGAGCTTTTAAAGCAAATTTTACTCCAGGCACAACATGCACAACTTTTATTCCTTTTTCTTGAAAAAATGAAGTGTATTTTTTTGGATTTCCTGCAGAAGTAAAAACAATCTTAACCTCCTCATCTAAAATGATCTGAATTAAATCATCCATTTGAGGGTAAATCATAGGCAAATTAACCCCAAAAGGTTTGTCAGTTGCTTTTTTACATTTTTGGATGTGTTCTTTAAACGTTTCAGGATGCATAGATCCAGCGCCAATTAATCCTAATCCGCCATTATTACTTACTGCAGATGCTAATTTCCATCCACTGTTCCAAATCATTCCTCCCTGAATTATAGGGTAGTTGATGTTGAGTAGTTGTGTGATTTTATTTCCCATTTTAGCTATTTATTTATGAGGCCTTATATTTCTACGAAACTACTAAATACTTGTATTAGTTCTGTTTTTATGTAGATAATTTGAAATTTAATTGTGTACATTAATATAAGTTTAATATATTTGCAGTTATGCGTAGATTACTGTTTATAATAGCAATATTTTTAATAACAACTTTCACTGCTAAAGCTCAATATTATGTTGATTACGGCTTTTCTGTGGGTGCTTCTGCTTACTTAGGTGAGTTCGGGGGAGGGGAAGGTTCGCGTAAAGATTTTGTGTTGGATATGCATTTAAATCATACTAAGTGGACTGTAGGAGGTTTTTATCGCTATAGAATTTCTAATACATTTGCAGTTAAAGGGTCATTAAATTATATTCGAATATCCGGAGATGATGCCGATTCTCAAAACCCAGCAAGAAGAGGGCGTAATTTAAGTTTTAGAAACGATATGTTTGAATTTCTTGTTAATGGAGAATTATATATTTATAAGATAAATGATGTTGGAGGAACTGGGAGGTATCAAAATGATTTTAATTTGTATTTATTTGGAGGGGTTGGCTTATTTTATAGTAACCCAAAAGGAGAAGATGCTAGCGGGAATTGGGTAGCATTAAGAGAGTTAAAAACGGAAGGTGTCTCTTATAGCGCATTTAATTTTGCGATACCATTAGGAGTTGGCTTTTATTATACCATTAACAGAAAATATCGATTGGGTTTGGAAGTAGGTTGGAGAACAACATTTACGGATTATATTGATGATGCAAGTGATGTATATGTATCTCATAGTGATCCTTATATTGCTAGTTTGGCTGATAAAAGTAGCCCTGAATTATCTGCACAAATTAGAGCAGAAAACCCAGATGCAGAGTATTTGCCTTATCCAAGCACATATCAACCAGGCCGTAAAAGAGGTGATCCAACAAATAATGATAGTTATATGACCGCAACAGTTAATTTTAGTTGGGCAATTAGAGGGCGTAGTAAATTTTACAAAGCCAAACACAGTTGGGTACTTGGTAAAAAAGGAAGGAGAAGAAGAAAGTCTAGAGCTAAATTCTAAAACATTCAAAATATAATTTAAAGCTTCGAATTTTTCGAAGCTTTTTTTATGTAAAGGTTTTACTTATTAAAAATACTATCTCTAAATTTGGATTAAGAAAAAATAGATATGAAATCATATAATTTAACACATTTAGAAGAGTTAGAATCTGAAGCAATATATGTACTAAGAGAAGTTGCTTCTCAGTTCGAAAATCCAGCCTTACTATTTTCTGGTGGAAAGGATTCTATTATAGTTGCGCATATGGCTAGGAAAGCATTTTGGCCAGGTAAAATACCATTTCCATTGGTGCATGTTGATACGGGGCATAATTTTCCTGAAACAATAGCATTTAGAGATCAATATGTTAAAGAAATTGGAGCAAATTTAATTATAGGCTCTGTTCAGCAATCTATTGATGAAGGAAAAGTTGTTGAAGAAAAAGGGTTTAATGCAAGTAGAAATGCTTTACAAACGGTTACTTTATTAGATACCATTGAAGAGCATAAGTTTGATTGCGCAATGGGGGGAGCAAGAAGAGATGAAGAGAAAGCAAGAGCAAAAGAACGTTTTTTCTCTCATCGTGATGATTTCGGTCAATGGGATCCTAAAAATCAACGACCAGAATTATGGAATATCTTTAATGGTAAAAAGAACCATGGTGAGCACTTTAGAGTTTTTCCAATTAGTAATTGGACGGAGATGGATGTTTGGCAATATATTTTACAAGAAAAAATTCAAATACCTTCTATTTATTTAGCACACGAAAGAGATGTATTTATTAGGGATGGTGTTATTATGTCAACCTGTGATTTTATAGCGCAACGAGATACTGAAATTACAGCTAAACAAAAAGTTAGGTTTAGAACTATAGGTGATGCCACTTGTACTGGTGCTGTAAGCTCTGAAGCAGATACAATAGAAAAAATAATTGAAGAGGTTGCAGCAGCGAGAACAACAGAAAGAGGAACTAGATCTGATGATAAACGTTCGGAAGCAGCAATGGAAGATAGAAAAAAACAAGGATATTTTTAATTATGGAAACAAACTCATATTTAGATATGGAACTTTTACGTTTTTCAACAGCAGGAAGTGTTGATGATGGAAAAAGTACATTGATAGGAAGATTATTATATGATTCTAAATCTATATTTCAGGATCAATACGATGCTATAGCAGAATCTAGTAAAAGGAAAGGTGACGAAACTGTAAATTTAGCATTGCTAACAGATGGTTTAAGAGCTGAAAGGGAACAAGGAATTACGATTGATGTAGCATATCGTTATTTTGCTACTCCAAAACGTAAATTTATTATAGCAGATACTCCTGGGCATATTCAGTATACTAGAAATATGGTTACAGGATCTTCAACATCTAACTTATCAATTATTTTAGTTGATGCTCGCCATGGAGTAGTAGAGCAAACTTGCCGTCATACTTTTATTTCCTCATTATTAGGAATTCCTCATGTGGTTTTCTGTATTAATAAAATGGATTTAGTAGACTATTCTGAAGACGTTTTTGATAAAATTAAAGGAGATTTAGAAGCATTTTCATCAAAGCTGAATGTTAAAGACATTCATTTTTTACCAATGAGCGCGTTGAATGGGGATAATGTAGTAAATAAATCAGAAAATATGGATTGGTATCAAGGTTCAACCTTGATGTATTTGTTAGAAAACATCCATATTGGAAGTGATTACAACTATATTGATTGTCGTTTTCCAGTACAAAATGTTATCAGACCAAAATCAGAAAAATATCCCGATTATAGAGGTTATGCAGGACGAATTGCTGGTGGGGTTTTTAAACCTGGAGATAAGGTTGCTGTACTTCCTTCGGGGTTTACATCTAAAATTAAATCTATTGATGTGATGGGAGGGAGTTTGGACGAAGCTTTTGCACCAATGTCAGTAACGATAACTTTAGAGGATGATATTGATGTAAGTAGAGGTGATATGATTGTTAGAGAAAATAATCAACCAACTGTTGCCCAAGATATTGAAGTGATGATTTGTTGGTTAAATGATAAAAAGATGACTCCTAGAGGTAAATATGCAATTAAACATACTTCTAATGATGTACGTTGTATTATTAAAGAGGTAAAGTATAAAGTAAATGTAAACACCTTACATCGAATTGAAGATGATAAAGAGGTATTGATGAATGATATTGCTAGGATTTCGATTAGAACAACTAAGCCTTTATTTTTTGATATATATACAAGGAATAGAACGACAGGAAGTTTAATACTTATTGATGAAGCTACTAATGAAACAGTTGGTGCAGGAATGATAATTGATTAAAAAATGACCAAGGTTAATTCTACCAAAAAAAGGTGATTGTTTTAACAATCACCTTTTTTTGTTTTAGTATTTGAGTAGACTATTCTACTCCTTCAATCATAATTTCTAAAATTTCTTGAGCAGCTTTACTAATTTTAGTTCCAGGACCAAAAACACCAACAGCACCTGCTTCAAATAAGTAATTATAATCTTGTTGAGGAATAACGCCACCAACAATAACCATAATATCTTCTCTATCTAATTTTTTTAATTCTTCAATAACTTGTGGAACTAGAGTTTTGTGACCGGCAGCTAGAGAAGATACTCCTAAAATGTGAACATCATTTTCTACAGCTTGTTTAGCGGCTTCTGCAGGCGTTTGAAATAATGGACCGATATCAACATCAAAACCAACATCGGCAAACGAAGTTGAAATAATTTTAGCACCTCTATCATGTCCATCTTGCCCCATTTTTGCCACCATTATACGTGGTCTTCTTCCCTCTAAACTCGCAAATTGATCTGCTAATTTTTGAGCTTGTATAAAATCTTTATCATCCATAGCTTCAGCGCTGTAAACTCCACTAACCGAACGTATTTGAGCTTGGTAGCGTCCAAAAACTTTTTCCATTGCATCAGAAATTTCGCCTAAAGTGGCTCTTTCTTTTGCTGCATCAACAGCCGCAGCTAGTAAATTTCCTTCTTCACCGTTTGCAATTTTGGTAAGTTTATCTAAACAAGCATTAACTTTTTCGGTATTACGTGTTGCTTTTATTGTTTGTAATCGTTCAATCTGTTCTGTTCTTACTTTATCATTGTCAATTTCAAGAATATCCATTTGTTCTTCTTCATCAACAATATATTCGTTAACACCAACTAAAATCTCTTTTCCAGAATCAATTTTGGCTTGCTTTCTTGCTGCAGCTTCTTCAATTCTTAATTTAGGAATTCCTTTTTCTATCGCTTTGGCCATTCCTCCTAAAGCTTCAACTTCTTCAATTAATTTCCAAGCTCGAGTTGCAATTTCGTGGGTTAATTTTTCTACATAATATGAACCACCCCAAGGGTCAACCGTTCTACAAATTTCAGTTTCTTTTTGAATATAAATTTGAGTATCTCTAGCAATTTTAGCAGAGTAGTCAGTTGGCAAAGCAATTGCTTCATCTAGTGCATTGGTGTGTAACGATTGAGTTCCTCCTAAAGTAGCTGTCATCGCTTCAATACAAGTTCTTGCAACATTATTGTAAGGATCTTGCTCCGTTAAACTCCAACCCGAAGTTTGCGAATGTGTTCTTAACGCTAAAGATTTTGGGTTTTTAGGGTTAAATTCATTTACAATTTTAGCCCACAACATACGTGCAGCACGCATTTTAGCAATTTCCATAAAATGGTTCATACCAATTCCCCAAAAGAAAGAAAGTCTTGGAGCAAAAGTATCGATATCCATTCCTGCTGCTATTCCTGTTCTTATGTATTCTAACCCATCGGCTAATGTGTAAGCTAATTCTATATCATTAGTCCCTCCAGCTTCTTGTATGTGGTAGCCAGAAATACTGATAGAATTAAATTTAGGCATATGTTGAGCTGTGTATTTAAAAATATCAGCAATAATTTTCATTGATGGTTGAGGAGGGTAGATGTAGGTATTTCGTACCATAAACTCCTTTAAAATATCATTTTGAATAGTTCCTGTAAGCAATTCGAGTTTAACTCCTTGTTCTTCTGCAGCAACAATATAAAATGCTAAAATTGGAACTACCGCTCCATTCATTGTCATAGAAACAGACATTTTATCTAAAGGTATCTGATCAAACAATACTTTCATATCTTCAACAGAATCTATAGCTACACCTGCTTTACCAACATCTCCAACAACACGTTCATGATCAGAATCATAACCACGGTGGGTTGCTAAATCAAAAGCTACTGATAGCCCTTTTTGTCCGGCAGCTAAATTTCTACGGTAAAAAGCATTCGATTCTTGAGCAGTACTAAAACCTGCATATTGTCTAATAGTCCATGGTCGCATAACGTACATAGTAGAGTACGGACCACGTAGATTTGGAGCCAACCCTGCTGCAAAATCTAAATGTTCTAATCCTTCAATATCTTTGATGGAATATACATTTTTAACCGAAATTTGTTCAGCAGTAACCCATTCTTCTTTTTTTACTGTAGTAGAAGGGGTAGCTTTAGTATTAATTTTTATGTTTGAAAAATCAGGTTTCATAATTTTATAAAGATTTTAACCACTCAATAGCAGTTGCTTTCGTTTTAAACATTTTAATAGGGACTTTAGGCTTATTTAAGTAAATAGAAGAATGTGTTACAAAACGAGTTAAAGCAGATTTTTCAGTCATTGCAAATGCTGTTGCAAACTCATGAAAATGTTCACTCATAAACACTTTTTCTTTACTCCCAAAACGTCCTACGAGATTGTTATTGTTACTATAATACAAATGTGGTATTCCGTTGGTTAACTCTTTAAAAACTAGTAACATTTCTTTAAGTTGTTCTAAAGAATAAATTTCTGTGTTTTCATTAGGTTCAAAAGTCAAGATACCATCACTTCTAAGCTCTGCTAAACCATAAGCTAGCTGTTTAGTTTTTAATATGGAGTATTGTTCACTCATATATCTAATGATTTTAACCAAGAAATTGACTCTTCTTCGGTTTTAAACATCTTAATAGTAACTTTAGGTCTGTTTAAGTAAATATAACTGTGTGTTAAAAAACGAACCATTGCAGAGTTCTCTTTTACTGCAGCAGCTTTAGCCAAATGGTGCATTTTTTCTGTAACAAAAGCTTTTGTTACAGAATCAATATCTATTGCTTTACTATATTCTGAATAGTACAAATGAGGAACACCTTTTGTTATTTCTATAAAAATGGAGAACATTTCTTCTATATCTGTTAGGCTAACACTAGTAACAGTATCAAAAGGTTTAAATGTTAAAATTTCATCACTTCTTAAAGTAATGTTACCAAAATTACATGTTCTTTCTTCTATATTATAAATTTCATTCTTCATTATTCTTTTAACCATTTAATAGCAACTTGCTTGTTATTGAATAATTTAGTAGGAACTTTAGGTTTGTATAAGTAAATAAACATGTTAGCCAAATAAGTAATAATAGATGATTTTTTGACTACGGCACATGACGAAGCAAAAGTATGAAGTGTTTCTTTCATGTAAGCCTTACATTCTTGACTAGAATCATTAGTGAAAGAGGAAATATCGCAATAATAAGGAACTGGTTTACCGTCCGTAATTTCAACAAAAACAGATACTATTTTTTTGAGTTCTGGTAATGTAAATTGTGTTGAATCGTTATTGGGATGATAGGTTAGTATATTGTCTGACCTAAACTCTATTAGTCCATATTTAGTGGTAATAGATTTAACAATAGTTATGTCATCTTTTATTACTGTATTCATTTAAGATAAAATAAAGTTGCTTTTTAATGCCGCTAAATAACCGCCTTTAGCTTCTATTTCTTGGAAAATTTCCCATGCTTGATTAACTATTTCGTGCGTAATATTTTCAATGTAATACGATCCATCTGCTGGGTTGTTTACTTTATCAAAAAAAGATTCTTCTTTTAGTAAGTGCTGTACGTTTCTTGCAATGCGATTTGCAAAATCTGCTTTTTCTTTGTTATTGTCATGTGCAAGAATCGTTAAACTATCACACCCTCCAATTATTGCAGACATTGCTTTTGTTGTATTTCTTAAAATATTATTAGCTACATTTTCTTCACTAAAATCTACCGAAGAAGTAACTGTGTGAATATTCATCGATACAGTTTCAACTTTAAATTCAGTTAAAATAGATTGCCACAAAATACGGGCAGCTCTAATTTTAGCAATTTCAAAAAAGTAATTTGTACCCGTTGCAAAAGTAAATTGCATGTTGTTGGCAATCTTGTTGGCTGTTAATCCTTTGTCTGTTAGTTTATTCAAGTATTCAACTCCATGAGCCAATGTAAAGGCTAATTCTTGAGCAATGGTTGTGTTGGCTGTATGGTAGCCTTCACCATTAACGGTAATTGTATTAATATCTTCATTGCTAGCTGTTAGTTCAGCCAATTCATCAAGGTTGATGGGCTGACTGTTAAATAAACTATCGCCTAAAAAATCATAGCTAATACTACCTTTTTTTAAATCAATTAGACTAGCAATTTGTTTAATGTTAACGGAATAAAAATTTACATCAATAATATCGATTTGTATATCTTTTAAAAGCATATCCATTTCATCTTTAGAAGAAATTTCGCCAATAAAACAAATAGAATCTGCGCCACCTTTTAGCGCTAATAAAGCCTTTTTATTGGCTTTATCGTAAGTTGTTATAAAAACATTTTCTCTAATACTCCAATTATTATTAACTTTTAAAGGAGTGTTATTCGTTGGTAAATTGCTGCTGTTATAAAATGGTTGAACATCAATTCCTTGTTCAGATTTCCAAACTAAGGTATCTTCAAAGTTTTTTCCTTTTAAATCAACTTCAATTTTTTTTCGCCAATCTTCATGCGAAACCTTGTCAAATGCTGTAAATAATCCCATTACCTTTTTAATTGTGAGTTATCACAAAGGTAATAAATTAAAGGAGAGAAAGAAAGGAAAGGGATTGGTGTTAAACGATATTATTTAGTAGTAAAAACAAATACTTCTTCATTGTCTTTTCGCATATAATATTTTTCTCGAGCAAATTTTTCTAACGATTTTGGATTGGTGCTTAACTCTTCTAATTCCGTTTTTGTTTTTAAAATTTCATCACTAAAATAATCCTTTTCAGTTTCTAGTTCTTCTAATTGAGTACGGTACTGATATTGAGTAATTAAATTATTTTGATCAATAAAGGCAACCCATAGTAAAAATATTATAAAAGTAATGCTGTATTTATTTTTTAACCAAGATGGAATCTTATCTAACATAGTTCAAAGGTAATTTAAAGATACTTTTGGAGCTTTATTTTTAATAAAACTAATTAACACAATGTTGTTAGCTGACTTTATTGAGAGAGCTTCTTTTGTGGTTCTATTCGTTAGGTCAGGATATTCCTAATATATCTAATACAAAAGTTAGAAGAATCGTTAATGTATCTTTTGTCTAAAGATTATTAGTGCTTTTATTCATTGTAATATTTTTGCTATAAAAATTGCAATAGAACTGACATCATTCTAGTTTCATTTCATTTATACTGCTGAACAAATGAAATGAATCTAATTGTTGTAAAGTATGTGTGAATCAATTAGCACAATCTTGTATAAAGGGCTGTGCTACATCTATTTTAGGACTCAGGTATGGAATGTTTAAGTTTAAGCCTCTTACAATAAATAGGCAACCTAAAATAATTACGAATATGGGAATCATTTTTCTGATTCTATTTCTAAAACTTAAACTAATAAAGTTAGAGAGTAAAACAGCAGAAAACATCATTGGTAAAGTTCCTAAACCAAAAGCCAACATAAATAAGGCACCTGAAGTAACTTCGCCAGTAGCTATTGCGCCACCAATTGCAGCATAAACTAATCCGCAAGGCAATAATCCGTTAAGTAAACCAATAAGAATAAGGTTAGGAGTGGAGCTTGATTTTAATAATTTACCTAAACTATTTTTTACTTTAGAAATGTAAAAACCAATAGTACTTGATGGGTTAATTTTATTGATAAGTGATTTTGGTAATAGCACTGATAATATTAAAACAACACCCAATACAATAGAAATAGTTTGTTGAGTAGAAGCTGTGCTAATTCCTTGCCCGATAATGCCAAAAAGCAAACCAAATAAAACATAAGTACTTAATCTGCCTAAATTGTATAAAATACCGCTAGATATTCGGCTAAATAACGTGTTAGATTTAATGGGTAATGCAAAAGCTATTGGACCACACATTCCAATACAGTGGAAACTTCCAACTAATCCTATGGTAAATGCGGTGATAAATAGTTGCATATTATATGCTATAATTAGTTAATGATTGAATGTGTAACGAAATAAAAATATGTTTTTTATTTTAGCATTAACTCATTTTACCATTCCTTAAATTAAGGAATGACAACTTCCTCTTCGTTGTAATATTCTATATTATTGGCAGTCCAATTAATTTTTACTTTATACATTCCAGTAGCAAAATCTTTAACATCAATAGTATATGAATTGTTATCACTTTTAAAGTTGATGTCTTTATCATCCTTTTGGCTCGAAGGTTTAAAGAAAACTATATTTCCAGTAATATTATTTCCTACCTCTTGAGGGAAGCTAATAATGTATTGCTTGTCTTTAATTACTGTGGTGATTTGTTCTGAAAGCGTTTCTGTTCGTTCGTGTTTTTTTAACACTTCTTTAAACTCTAATTCTTTTTCGTAATAATCTTCAGTAACCAATTCGTTGGTTTGCATAGATGCAAAAACAGCTAGCCCTATCATAAATAAAGCAAAGCTTCCAAATAATCCAAATGCAAATATTCCCCAGTTTAGTTTCATTTTTTTAGTTTAAAGTTGTAAAGTTACAAAGTAGTTGGTAAGTACTTAAAGTTTCAAGTTTATAAAGTTAAATTACTTTTAACTTTATAAACTTGAAACTTTTCACTAGTTATTAGGTCCTAAAAAGTTAGTTTCATCTTCTTCTAAAAGTACCCCATTTTCATAAACACCAACAACAACTTCAGTTTTTTTAGTGCTTAAATCATCTTGATGTATTTTAATAAAAAATGCTTGTTGATTACTTGCACCTTTTTCAACATGCAAAATATCAGTACCTACCATTTCTACACTTCCTTTGCGGTCAATTAATTTAAAAGTTAAATTCAACTCTTTGTTAGATTTATTAATCACCTTAACATTGTATAAGTTGGTAATAAATCCACCTTCAGTTTCTTGAAACAGCATACCTGGAGTTCTTAAAATAGAAGCTTCCATATTGCCTCTTAAGGTAAATAGGTATCCAATAAATAAGACTAAAAGCACTAATATTACGCTGTAAGCTTTTGTTTTAGAGGTTACCCTTTTTATTGTTTTATCAGCAATGGCATTTTCAGAGTCTAAACGGATTAACCCTTCTTCTTGCCCCGTTTTATCCATCATAAAATCACAAGCATCCATACAAGCTGTACAGTTAATACATTCTAATTGAGTACCATTTCTAATGTCTATTCCTGTAGGGCAAACATTAACGCATTGGTTACAATCAATACAATCTCCTTTGCCAGTTTCTTTTCTATCTTCTTTTTTGTTGAATTTTGATCGTCCTTTTTTTCCTTCACCTCTAATATAATCGTAAGCAACTACTAAAGAGTTTCTGTCTAACATTACACCTTGTAATCTCCCGTAAGGACAAACAATTAAACAGACTTGCTCTCTAAACCAAGCAAATACAAAAAAGAAAACCCAACTAAAACCGATGATGGCCATAAAGCCACCTAAATGTTCTTTTAACGGAGATGTTTGTATTTCTATTAGTCCATCAGAGCCAATAATATAAGCTAAAAAGGTATGTGATATGGCTAGAGCAATGATGTAGAAAATGGTGTATTTAAGCACTCTTTTTCTAATTTTCTCACCGTTCCATTTTTGATTTTTTAAGCGTTGAGCTTGTTTGTAATCTCCATCAATCCAATATTCAATTTTACGGTAAACCATTTCCATAAATATGGTTTGAGGACATAGCCATCCACAAAATATACGTCCATAAACAGTAGTAAATAGAACCACAAAAATTACCATAGTAATCATGATTAAACCGAAGAGGTAAAAATCTTGAGGCCAAAATACCTGTCCGAATAAAACAAATTTTCGGGTAACCACATTAATCATTAATAGCGGTTCACCATCAATTTTAACCCATGGTGTACCAAACAACATAATTAAAAGCACATAACTTAAGTAGTCTCGGTAATTGGTAAACTTTCCTTTTGGTTTTTTAGGGAAAAGCCATTTACGTTTTCCTTGAGCATCTACAGTGCTTATGGTGTCTCTAAAAGCTTCTTCTTTTCCTCTTATATGATTGTTTTCCATGGTATTTAATTAGATAGTAAAGGTAATCCTATTATTTTAAGACCGTTGCAAAAGGTGGCAAATAAATTTACGAGCTATTTTTTGTCTTATTTTTCAATTATTTAGTTGAAATAACTGTTTTTTACTCTGAAACCAGTTGTTTTTTTGATGCTTTTACTCTAT